>MDTA01030857.1_pt1 | contig 12913 bp, 10 predicted proteins | sample 811151 | NCBI WGS metagenome assembly MDTA01 (sample SAMN05326648, study PRJNA326480) | marine metagenome | isolation source: seawater | place: Indian Ocean: South | collected 2010
AACGTCAGGTTCCGGCTCAGGTTCCGGCTCAGGTTCCGGCTCAGGTTCCGGCTCCGGCTCCGTCTCAGGTTCCTGCTCAGGTTCAGGTTCCGGCTTAGGTTCGGGTTCAGATACGGTTTCCGGCTGTGGATCTTCACAAATACATTTTTCTGGTTCAGTACAACATTCTTTTTCTCCACCGATTACTTCTTCAATAACTTCAACAGATTCTTCTTTATCTACAGAGATATCTTCTATTTCCTTTTCACCTTCACCTTTTTCTTCTGCTTTAGCATTTTCTTCTTCTGCTTTAGCATTTTCTTCTGCTTGTTCTTTCTTCTTGCGAATTACTTCTTCGCGTGCGGATTTAATTTTATCTCTTTTTTCTTCTTCATAGAAAACATCTTTATTAACTGTATTTTCTTTATATTTTTCCATCATTTCATTTAATTGTGAATTAATAAATGCTTCGTCTTCAATTTTATCGGCACATGGATCCCAAGGTAACCAATAACCGACTTGACCAACAAAAACGTGAAAATCACTATCAATCATTTGAAGTTTTTTCGCACGCTTCTCAGCTTCATCTTTCGTATTGTATGTACCTCTTACTTTAAGTCCGCGTATATTTGTACGGAAATCATTTTGTTCATCAAAATCTTTTTGAAGGTTATCATCAAATTTATAGGTAAAATCTTTATATTGTGACATTACTTTCTTAAAATCCATATCTTTATCTTTGCAGATTGATTGAAGGAACTTTGCTACTTTAAAACTTTCTTTTGATTCAATTAAAGATTCAGGTGATACAAATGATAAGCATACATAATTTTGTCCTGGAATTTGATCATCTACTTCAAGATAATCGACTTTTTCTTCTTTTTCACCCATTTATATAAATATGATTATATTTTTTTAAATATTTTAAACTAATATAATGGTAAAAGTTAATGTTGCGGGACATGGTGTTGTTGAAATAAGTTCCGATGAATATCAAGGTAATATACACGAGTTTCTTAAAAAAATATTTTCAAAAATAAGGCCTGGATTAACTACTGAGGATTATAATAATAAATATCGAGGGAAATGGACATTGATTACACTTGATGGTCGTTTATTAAGCCCTGGTGTCCGTACAAGGGGAAATGAAGAATTAACATCGGAGCAAATAAAGGATATTATTAAAGAAAGTTCGCGTTTAAGGTTAGTAATTGCTCCACTTCCTCTGAGGGCTAAAAAGAATGAAGAGGTTATTGAACTCGAGGATAAAATCACTCAAATGGAAAGTGATATGTTAACAACCGGTATTGATAAAACAAAGGGTATTACAAAAGCAAAGGATAAAATAGAACAAATAATGAAAAAACAACCGGCATTTGTTTTTGGGAAAGTTAAGATACTTCCTCAATTGACATTATCATTAAAACCACCTACTGAAAAAACAAAAAAGTGGAGTCTAAAAATAAATGAAGGTCCATATATACAAAAATCGGGTAAGAAGAAAAGAAAGAATACTCAAAAACGGAAGAAAAGAAAGAATACACGGAAAAAGAAACAAAGGACAAGTAAAAGAAAGTAGATTTTAGAATAATTCGTTAGTATTAAATTTAGAAGGTATATACTTATTGTCTGTTTGACTCCATTTATTAATTTCTACCTCACCACCACCTAAATTAACACTACTTGTGCTCCATTGATTGTTTGTTTTATAATTCCACCAATATGTTCCATATGGTAAATTATATTTTTTGATATTGGATATATCTTCATCTTTTATAGAAGAAGTTACTTTACCCCATAGAGGTTCTTTTTTTGTTTCACCCGTCCGTGTATTTACAAAAAAGATAAAATTTCCAAATATCTTTCCATCATTCTCTCCAATTTTTTTATAAACTTCAATCCATTCTTGATTTTTATTCATAGGATTATTAAATGTATAATATTTTTCACTTCCAGGATAATTATTAATCCAAATATCTTTTGTAACTTTCATCCATTTCCAGTATGTTTTCTTTCTACTCCATTTTCGAATCCATTTAACCCCTTTATTTTCTATTTTTAACCATTTAATTATTCGATCATCTATTTTAAATGGATTACATCCACAAGATTTATCTTCAAATGTACATGAACAAGGCCCTAAACGACAATTATTATAATTTTCTGTATCCAAGTTAATTTCATTACACCTTTTTGAACCAACAATTGGAATAATCCAAGATCCTCCATATCCGCAAACTGTATCATTATTCCGTTGTATTTTATTTGGATTTATAGAACAACAATTATCTGGTTTACAGTCTTCTTTTTTTTCGGGAACACCTTCACTAAAATAGTTTGGATTATTTGATATCCACTCTTCAGTATAATTATTTTCATCTGTAAGTAATTCTGCAATCTCTTTTTCTTTTTGTTCAATACGTTTTTCAAAAATTCTTTTTAGTTGATGTGAACGGTTTAATTTTGATAGTATCTTTGTATATTTAATTTCTCCATATGATTTTTGATAATCTATAATTGTTTGTATCATTATTCTGGCCTTATCTAAAATATAATTCAAGGTTTCCATAATCTCTGATATACTTGGATCTTCTTTTTCATTCAATTTATCAATAATATTTAATTCATTATTTATCCATTCTTCGGTTTCTTCTTCTCTATAATTACATAATTCTTTATTTTTTGAAGTATAAATATTATCAATTGGACAATGATCATATTTTGTAGGGGCTATTTTTGACCTTCTTATTTCAACCTTAAAAATCTCAAGTTCTTTAACTGCTTTCTCAATTATAGTATTTTTTATATAGCTATTTAGTTTATTGTTCTTTTTAAAGGAATTAATTTCATTTTTTTCTCTTTCTGTTAATTCATCTATTTTACATTCATTTTGAATATCATTATTAATCAATATACATGTATTATAATTTGGTGATTTTAATTTACATTCTTTATTTAATCCAATTAATCTACAATATTCTTTTTTATTATGTTCATAAAAGATATTCAAAAATTCTTCTTCTTTTTTAGTTTTCTCTTTTATTAAATCTTTTAATTGATTTCGATGTGTTTTCCAAATAACAAGTGATTTTTCATTAAGTATATCATTTAAGTTACTTTCATTTTCATTAATTATACTCATTTTTTTAGGAATATTACTGTAAGTATATTCAACCGAACCATTCCAATCAGTCGGAAAGCCTAATAATTGATTAATAAGTAATTCTTTTTCATCAGAATGATTTATTAAACCTTCTTTTGTATTCTTTTTTTTAAAAATAAATATAAGTAAAATAATAATTAAGATTATTCCAAAGAAGTTTTTAATTTCCATATATAAAAAGAATATAAAATTATTGTTTGATATTATTCTTAATAAAATAAAAAAAAATTAATGAATATAAATTAATACTAATCTGGAAGATTATTCAGTCAAATAAATATTTTTAAACAATACGTTTATATCTTTCTTCAAATAGATCTAATTCTTCTTTCCAAATATCTTTAATTTCCTTATTTTCTAAAGATTCAAATTGATTTCTTTTTTGAATTATATCTTCTTTTAATTCTTCTACTTTTTCTAATGTAAAACTATAAACAGATAGATTGAGCAAATAATTATACTCATTTTTAACTTCAATACTTTCTTCATAGGGATGAATACAATTATTATCATAAAATGGAAATTCAAAAGACCTTAAAGAATTGATAATTGATACCTTTGATTGTTTGTATACTTTAATTTTTTCTTCAATTACATATTCAATAAACTTCATTTTTGATTCAAATAACTCGATATCTTTCTTTATATTCTTTAAGAGGTAATCTTTCCTTCTTTGATACAAGTTTAATCTTGTGTAGAAATGTTCATCCATTATTTGATAGATTGTTTCATATTTATGGATAGTACCATCTTTATTATAAAGGTGGAGGTTACTTAATGATTTTGATGATGTTAACTTGAATTTTTCTTCAATAACGTTATTTGTTTTGTAGGTATGGTCAAATAAAGTTTCATCATTTACCTTTACAATAAACTTTACTGTTTCATCTGTTGAATGGTTCTCATAATCTAGTATCCATGAATCTTCTAATTGAATTGTAGTTTCTAAAAATTCCTTAAAGTCGTGTGTCCATTTTCCAATAGGGAGTTCAGTGATAACGATTTTATCATCTTCAATACGATAAACACCTTTTGTAATGAACTTTGTTTTACCCTTATCATCAATTTTCTGAATCTTACCTTTAAACCCACGATAATATGGATACATAGATAAATAAGGAAGACCATCCAACTTCCGTTTAATATTTTGAGAACATTCTAAAGGATTAAACTGAGGGATTTTTGTACTAAATCCTGTACCAATACCAACCATTCCATTAACTAATACCATCGGAATAATAGGGCAATACCATTTTGGTTCAACAATTAAACCATCATCATTAATATAATCTAGAAGTGGAAAATCCACCGATGGATATATTAGATCCACAATTGGATTCAATTGTGTATGAATATACCTAGCACTCGCGGAGTCATTGCCACCCATAATCCTTGTTCCAAATTGACCATTCGGTTGTAAGAGATTAATATTATTTGATCCAACAAAATCTTGTGCCATTCCCACAATTGCACCCTGAAGTGATACTTCTCCGTGATGATATGCGGCTTGTTCGCTTACATAACCTGAAAGTTGAGCTACACGAATTTCATTATAGAGTTTACGTTTAAAACTTGAAAATAGGATCTTTCTTTGAGAAACCTTCAGTCCATCAATACATGAACCAATCGATCTCATATTGTCAGAATTAGAGAAATGTTTAAATTCAAGATTAATAAAATCATTAATTTTTGTTTCTTCGTGATTATAATCAAGGATTTCATCTTCATTATAGGTCTTTAACCACTCTTTCCGTTGATCGGCTTCTGTTTTCTTAAAAGCAAGTATCATTGATGGATCAGTATCATTATCAGAAATATACTGATTTATTTTTAGTTCTTTAAAATATTGTTTTGCCTCATTCGATGTGGAAGTACCCAAACCCTTATAATATTTAATTCCCCATTTATTATGATCCTTTTTAACCTTCCATTTATTATAATCTGTTAATGTATAAAATTGCTTTGTTTTCTTACCCTTATTGGCTTTAATAATAGGTGTAACCATACAATTAATATAATTTAATTCAAGTAACTCAGGCCACATACTGTGAAATAGGTTTAATATTAACCCTTTAATATGGGAACCATCGTGATCCTGGTCAGTCATTATCATAACCTTTCCATATCGTAAAGCTTTAGTATTCTTATATTTCTTATTACTTTCTAATCCTAAGATCTTCTTGATATTTGTAATCTCAGAATTATTAATAATCTGTTTTATATTAGCATCACGAACATTTAATATCTTACCCTTCAAAGGGAAAACACCATATTTATCCCGCCCTACAATAGATAATCCCGCGATTGCCATAGATTTTGCTGAATCCCCTTCTGTAAGGATTAATGTACATTGATCGGATCTCCTTGTACCAGCCCAATTCGCATCATCTAACTTTGGAATATCTCTTAACTTATTCTTTTTCACACCATTTGTCTTCTTAGCTAATGTATTTTCTTTAAAATCCGAAAACTGCATTACCTTCTCAGATAAACCAGATTCACAAAGATTCTTTATGAATTTATCATCTATCTCAGGCTTTGAACCAAACTTTGATTTGGGTGTAATTAATCGTTCTTTCGCTTGAGAATCAAACGATGGATTCTCAATAATACAATTCAGGTAAATTGAAAGATAATTTTTTACATATCTCTCCTGAATATCCTTCTTATTCTTTTTCTTAATATATTTTACTACACCATTAGTCAATAATTTAGTAATGGTATCAATATGAGTACCACCATTAGGGGTAGAGATACCATTTACAAATGATACCTGTTCAAACTTATCATTCAATGAAGTACATACACCGATCTCCCACCTTTCAGATAAGTTTTCATATATCTTTGGTAGACCACTTGGGAACAACTCAATATAATCTTGAAATGATTTGATATTTATTTTTTTATCATTATAATATACATTCACTTTTTTATCAGTAACACCCGCTATATCATGTACACGCCTCTTCATTAATGCTATCATATCCTTAGAGAAATTAGTAATTCCGAACCTATCAAAATCTGTTTTCCATGTAATCTTTGTATAAGGTTTACCATTATACTTTTGAATTTTCGGTTCATCCACCTTTGTCATATTTTTAGAAAAATGTTGAAAATATTTCTTTTTTGTATGTCTATCCGCTGTTTCAACATCAAATGTATCTGAAAAGATATTTACAATTTTTGCTCCATAACCATTCTTACCACCAACTGTCCTTTTTTGATTCTTTTTATAATTCCCAGAAGTTAATAACCGTCCAAAAATTAATTGAGGATTATATAAACCACTACTATGTTTTTCTATTTTAATACCGTCGCCATTATTATATACACTAATTTCCCCATTTTCAGGATTAATATTGACTCGTATTTCCGTTAATTGAGTTGCATCCTTAAAATCCTTTAAACGTTCACGTTGATCTCTTGAATTTACAATAATTTCATCAAACATCTTGTAAAGTACAGGTATATAGTCCACATCTTTCAAATAAATTTTAGTTTCTTCATCGGGCATAATAGCCATAGTTGTTTTAATTAATTGATCAGATCCCGCATAAGTATCTGTTGTATCATAAATATGGGTACGGAGATCCTTTTCTTCATATTCTTCTTCGTTATTTACCATTATATATAGCTTTCTTGTTATTTTTTTAAATACAAAATCAAATTTTAATTTTATTTTTATTTTTTATAAAAACAACTAGTACATAAACGGTAATTCTTTGGTAATGAAGATATATCTATATTACATTTTAAACATTCACGAGTATTAGTAATTGATTCAAAATTAAGTTCTCCACCGAATTGTTTAACCCAATCTTCAAGAGTTGCCCTTTTACAATTGGTTATAAAATGTCCTTTACCTCCACATTTTCTACATAAACCATAAAGATCACAATATAATTGTGCAGCCATTACTTTTTCATATTTTGATAATGGAAATGGGCTTGAAAATAATGAACCACGTACATTATTAATACCATATTTATTCATCATTTCTAATGTATGGATTAGTTCTGAAAAATCGTGTTCTTTTTTATACTCTGGTTGAATACTACTTTTTACTTCATACTTTTTTGTCCAACTTGACCCCCTACCATTCTCATGTAACCATATTCTCCGTTTAATATCCTCTGATTCCCCAACATAATATTTATTATCAGATAACTCCAAAATATAAGTACCACTATTTTTCCCCTTGGAACGACAACAAAAAAAAGTTTTAAACCAAGAAAACATTTAACTATCTATTTCATTCATTCTCTTAAGTAAATATTGATTCATTGTATTCTGTCCAAACTCTATTGTGGAATACATAATGTACTTTTTTGTTTGTCATCATAGAGCTATATCCAGTTACTTGAAGGAGAAGTGGTTTAACATTGTAAAGGATATGAATTGGTTCTTTTCTATATACTGTCTTATCTTTTGGAAATAATATATCTCCATATTCAAAAGTATATATACTATCACTCTTCTCTTTTAGAAAATCTATATAATGTTTACTTATCTTATTTGATATAATTATGATCTCAAACTTATTATCTTTATCTAGTTCATCTATTTCAGAAATGAAATTCAAAATTGAGTTGGAGCCTTGTAGGACAAAGTCCTCTTTCGGAAATGATTTATGACTTGTTTTTAATATATGCACACTTGGCCCCTTCATACCTGAAAATATAATTAATACTTCATTATGAAAATCGTTTTCCACTTGTACGGTTTTATTCTCTCCTACTAAATGAAAACTATTTATCATTATTTAATTTCTAGTAATTTATAATAGTTTACTTAAAAATTTTTCAAATTTATATTCTACTTTAATTCTTACATAGTAAATATATATCTTTTAAATGATCCATTAATTCTAAATAAGTACCATTACTTATCTTGGATTTCACTGATTCATCAATTAATGATTCAATATCCTTAAGCTTATCAATATGTTTTGACCAATCCAATTCACTTTCTTGTTCTATTTCAGGAATATTATCAGGTTCAGGAATATTATCAGGAATAGTGTCAATAATATACGATTGTACTCCATTTGTATATTCAAAACGGAAATCCATTTCTTGTACAAATTCAGACTCTTGATTTTCATTAAGACCTATCCAGTGATAAGTATCCTCAATACTAAGAATTCTATATACATCATAGAATAATGGATTAAGGTCACAAGTTAAAGTATTCCAAAGTTCTTGTTGCCAACCAGTAAAATCTGTAGTAATCCCATAAATTGAACTCTGAGAAGCATGGTCGGTGTTTGACTGCTCAGTTAAGCTGTCACCATTTCTTATTAATGGACGACGATAAACATTTTCAGGATAATTAATTACATCATATAGATCACTTCCAAATACATCTCTATCCATAATACGAAGGATAATTTTTGATGAACCACTTCTTTCAAATATTTCTCCTTCACCAGAAATAATAAAGTGCTTACTTTCTTCTCCAGTAAAAACTGAATATTGACATCTTTCCAACCAAAGGATATCTTGTTCAGGAATTTCACGTGATTCTTCTGGAATGGAAGTTGTTGTTGAATAATTCTGTATAGAAAAAGAGTCAAGGCGTGCGGAAAGAAATCCATTGATCCCTAATACTTCAGAATATGGGATAATAGTATGAAGTATACTTTCAAGGGTTTCTTTAAAAAGGTGGACAACATGTCCTGGCTCAACGTATGTATCCCAAAATGTTTCCCATATATCATCAGAAATCTCCCGGTCTCCTTTTAATTGATGGGTCTTAGGGATGAATAACTCGGGATTAATTCTTTCCAATTCATATTTTACAAGTTGTCTCTGAAGAACAATCATAAGTCGTTTAGGGAGTACAACACCATCTGGAATAATTTTCCACCAATACCAATTTTTATCATACTTATCTTCGCTATCATAAGAACCATTTAGATATTCCCTGGGAGGGACACCAGTCCTTAGCTTACTCTTTCCAGGAAGGAGGTCAAGGATATCCTTCCATTTATAGTGATTATAAAGCGCAAATTGAGCAAATCCAAGTACAACTTCTTCATCCGTCAAACTCCATTCGGTCAAGTCATGCTCATCATTATGATTATTAAGACAATCAGTAATTCCATCATTACCTGGTGGAATTCCATTAGATCTACGGGAATATCTTGGATCACCATAATGTCCGTGTTCCCAACCCCAACAACCGCCATTAGCCATCACACAAATAGTACAAGGATTTATCCTTTGTTGACTATCACCCCCTGAAATAGTACCGTAACGGATACATTTATCACACCTGTAATTTGTATCTATTACTTGTACTCCTTCACCAGGATTTTCATCTATTCCAGGAAAGATATAATCGGTCATCCTTTTATTAAAAGTTTATTTTATTGATAATAAGAAGGGTTTTTCAAATTTGAATCAAACAAGTATTCGTAAAGTAATTAAGTAGATATGTTTGAAAATGGAGAATTTTATGATGTACTTATCTGTTGTATTCTTATAGGTAATGGAATATTATTCTTTTCCTGGATTAAAAATTATATCCACGTTACAAATCTATCGTTTCAAGATTATATTATTACTATCATTCTTTCTATCTCTTATTACTTTTATATGAGTTATTGGTTTCTTAAAATATTCTCAAATATTGGGATAGAGTTTTAGAGGTCCTGAATTAATAATCATACCATCTTAAATATAAACAGGGTTGTAAATTATTTATTAAATCAATGTATTTATCGATTCCGGCTTTATTATAAACTCGTCCATTTCCACTAGAAAAATAAAATTCATTATTTATTTCTTCTATTAATTCTTCACATATTCCTAATTCTACACATGATTTTTTTCCTAATAATGGATTGTATTCACACTTATCATCGTAGTATAAAATCCAATAACCATATATAGTAAATACATAACTATAAATCCAGTTTTCATGATTAAGTACATTGATGATATCGTTAATACTTAGATAATATTTTGATCCTTTTGGATGGATATGCCACATATATTTTTGGTAACCACGATAATGTTTACAATTATCATTTTCACCTTCATATGTTAATCCATCTATTTGTAATCTACCATCGATATCTTTAAAATATCCACAAACTTCTTTAGAATTATCTAATAATCTTTTAATATAAGATAATGAATTATCATCTATCAACAGTATAGGGTCACCTGGAAATCCGCCCAACATATTTTGAAGTCTTGATTTACGTTTTGATTTAGATTTACGTCTTTTAGATTTACGTCTTTTAGATTTTATTTTACGTCGTTCAGATTTAGTTTTATATTTTCGTTTTGACTTAATTTTTTGTTTTTTCCTCATATAATTATATTTTATTTTTTATATGGATCATCTAAAATATTCTCAAATATTGGGATAGAGTTTCAATCAAAATTTGAAACTATGATTGGATGATTACTATACAATTAAAAAGAATAGAATTCAATAATGAAAATGAATGCTACTCAGATCTCAAACCTCGATAGTTTTACAATCCCAAGAGATTCAGGAGGGGTGATTGGTGGAGGAACTCTATCTTACCTCTTTAGTAAAGGGTCAAGTAGCCCAGGAAAGTTTACTATCAGAAAAGAAGAAGGAAGTGGTTCGGCCTTCTGTGTCTGGTTGACACCTGAAGGTTATATTCATTATCTTGGTGGTAACAAAGAAGATCCGTGCCTCTGGCAACTTATTATAGGAAAGCACAAGAGGAGAAATCAATACTATGGAGGGAAAAAGGTAGCACAAGAACTCTTAAAGATTTTTGATGAAAGGACGAGTACAGTGCCATCTGCCATTGTTCAAGATGTGGAAAATCGGAAGAAGGATAATGAAGAGCTCTTTAAGAATAATCGTGAGCTCTTTGAACGATTCTGAATTAATCTAATAAATGATAGTAATAAATTGTCTTTTTTTTCAAAATTTGAAAAAATATACACAGGATAAGTAAAAACCATTCAAACATAAACGATGTCTGAAACTTTCGATTTTCCAGACCCAAGCTGTCTCACAGAAGGAGTTCGTAGTGAACAAGAAATGGAAGATGTCTTTGATTCGATAGAGGTAGAGAAAGCACTTGAAGATGTCATTCAAAGTGTGGTATACCTAGGGAAATGGGGTACTCATTTTGGTTCAACGAGAAGAGTATATGAATATCAGGAAGATAGTGGTACCTCGGGATATTTTGATAGGCAAGGTGAAGAATATCATAGTATCTGCGACGAGGGGGTGAGTTACGTGGGGAGTTCTTCTAGAAGACAAATGTTTTCTAAGGAACCGACCCTACAATGCTGTTCCCGTTGTGGTGCTGATGAAGAAAAGGTCAATAAACGTGGTACGTTGGTTGAAAAAAGATATAATGTACCGGGTCATTTACTACCTCCTTTTACGAATACAGAATATGTTCGTAGTGTAGATAACCTTAGTTTTAGAGACATGGGTGATCCAAACGGTATTGAACTTATCTGTAGGTCGTGTTGTTTGACACATACTAACCGACCTTACTGTATGGATTGCGGATACTCTGAAATACTCTCTGTTCAGAATGGTGGAGAATTCTTTGAGAAAGATGATCGTCCGGGGTCTCAAGGCTGGAGATGTACTGGTTGTCTTCATATTCACATATTTGGACATGAATATGTTATGCCAGGATTTGAAGACGTTGAATACCTTCCCCCCCTGGGTAATGAATACTATGGTGAATATACCAGCGAAGAAGAAGAAGATGTCGAAGCAGATGTTTATCAAGGGGAATATGAACTGGATGATGAAGAAGAAGAAAAGACATCTTCAGAGAAGGTTAATATAATTAAAGATATTGTTCGAGGGATTGGCGAAGTTTCCTTTGAGATTAAAGATGATATTAAAGAAGAAAATAATTATCTGAAACTAATGGATTACCTAAAAAAACTAAATGATAATGTCAAACTCTTGGATTGAGTAATTAATTAAATAATAAAATGATATCTTTTTTTTATGGGAATCACAAAATTTGAAAAGGATAGTAATGATATGATACTAAACAATTATCCGTCTATAAGACATCTTTATGGCGTCCAATTCTCAACGTGACAGGGCGACTAGGAGTAGATGTCTTGTTACTATTACCAGGTTGGAAGAAGAGCTAAAACAGGCAAATTCCCTTATTGAAGAAATGAGGGAAGAGCTCTTCTCCAAGGATAGAAAAATAGAAGTACTTGAACGGAGGTGTGGTATTACCCAAAGAAGAGAATGGGATGTCCGAAGTAGGAGGTGGTGGTTGATCTGGTTGAGAGATCATGATACGGATGCATATGAAATCCTTATGAGGACGATACATCAAACACTCATGTTTGATGTCGGGATAAAAGAACTGTTTCAGGCGAAGAGTAATTTTATTCTCAAGGAAAGAAAGAAGGAATTGATTACACTCCCTAATTCCCCGACACCTTTCACCGTCCCGGACGGAGCAGCGAGATGGAGTGAGGGGGTAGTAAGCCGAGTCAAGGATTTCCCTATAAATATCTATGGTATTAAATTTGTTTCAAGTCACGCTAGGGTTTGGGATGAAGATCAGCAGAAAATCATTATAAAAAAAAGAGAAATAAGATGTCCATCAATTGATTGGATTTCTGGTTCAATTCCAAAGAAAGAACTTATTGAAAGTTGTAAGACAAACAATATTAAAATTAAAGAATCTTGGAATAAGTACAAGATAATCGAGGTAATGCTGAATCATGATAAAAAGATTGAAAATGAAAAAAAAACAATTAACGAACTCACATTGGAAGAACT
>MDTA01163248.1_pt1 | contig 12913 bp, 18 predicted proteins | sample 811151 | NCBI WGS metagenome assembly MDTA01 (sample SAMN05326648, study PRJNA326480) | marine metagenome | isolation source: seawater | place: Indian Ocean: South | collected 2010
ACATTTTTCGATCTACAACAATTAAAAAATCAGGTGTGTAATCTCTGTACAAAGCATTGCAACCATAAGTGTCTTGAGGTAATGAATATAAATCAAAGCCTGCTCTGCTTTTACCGTTGCCTATGATGAAAGCATCTTTGTTTGCAGGATCGTTGAAAACTGTTCTTGGCATCCAAACACGTTCTTCATATTTTTTACCGCCTTTGATTATAAGGTTTGCGATTATTTCTTCGCCTTTGTAATCTGATACTGCCATTATTTTTTAAGGTATGCTAACATATTTTCTGCTGTTGAATGTTCTAATTCTTTTTCATCGATGAATATTTTTTGCATTCTTCCGTCAGCAATGTATGATGAAAATCTTTTACATCTTTTACCCAGTGTGCCCATATCAGTTAAAAGGCCTAGTTGTTCAGAAACTTCGCCAAATGGATCAGCCGCCATTGTAATTTTTGATCCGTCTGCATTAACATAATCGCCAAATGCATACATCACGTGTGGATCGTTTACACTAATACAAATTATTTCGTCGATTCCCTGTTTCAGTAGATCTCTTTCATTTTTGACAAATCCTGGTAGATGTTTTTCCATACAGGTTGGAGTAAAAGCACCAGGTATTCCTATCAACACAACTTTCCTATCTCCTATGTATTGATCTAAATTAACACCCTCATCCTCATCTTGTTCCGGATTATGTATGAACACTTGTCCTGTTGGCATTCCGTTTCCATACTTTTGAAAATCAAATAATTGCATATTGTTAATTATCTCCAATTATCTATCACTAGAGGATCTTTGGTTATCTCTGCAGGATTTGGTTTACCATGGAATACTGCTACTGAACACTCTTCTGGTAATTTGTGTTTATGATATTTTTCTATAATTGTTTTCTTACCATCTTTTATTCTTGTAGTTTTTTCAACTGTAATTCTGTTTGTTAAAAATTTATCATTTGGTGATCTTCTTTTTTCTTCAGGTTCTAGACCAATTTCCCATTTGTAACTCATTATCCAATCTCTAGGCCACAGTTGTGGATCTTTTAATTCTTTTGTTAGATAGTCTTGATCCCCTTTATACCTACGAATGATCGCATTTGGATTTTCTAAAAATTTGTTCCATAGATGGTTATAATGACCGTGTTTCCATTTCATCACCGAACTATTTTTTACGTGATATCCTGGAATCCTACATCTGTTGAAGTCTTGTATTATTGTAAATCCATTTGGGTTGAAATCCCACAACTTTTCTATATTTCTAAATATCACAACATCAAGATCCATATACAATATATCTCCTACAAATGGATGTTCTGGATTGAATAAATGTACCTTGTTCCACCAAGTAGGAAAAACTTGTTTAATAATGACTTGTTGTATGTTAGGATTAAGTTGTCTTTGTCTATCAGTAATAACAAAAAAATTAAAGCGGTCAGTATGTCTTGCTACCATATTATAAAGTATGTCGACATACCTGTCTGGATATTTGTCTCCGGTACAAACACTAACAAACGATCTAGTCATCTTTTATCTCGTCGCCTATTTTGTAAATTTCGTCATCAGTTAATTTTGTTGTAATGTGGTAATCACAATTAGTTAACTTTTGAAACATTTTATTAGTGTCTTCAAAACGTCCTTCTTTTATGGTATCGATCCAGATTATAACATCAGGTTGAAATCTTGCTCTAAGTTTTTTAGTAGGACAAACAAAATCAGCAACAGCATACCGTCCATAGTAAACATACTCTTCTGCAAGTGCTTTCATTCTATCTGCTTGTCTTTGTCTTCCTTCAATACTGAAATCCCAGTCATCAAACTTTTTTCTAATGTCATCAGCATTCAAATGAACAGCACCAATTCTTTTGGCTAAACGTGTAGACAAAAATGTCTTGCCTGCTCCAGGTAATCCACATACTAAAATTTTTTTCATCTTCCAAACTCCAAACCTATTACAAGTCCATATTTTTTTGTATCTGTTTCATAAGCAGGTGATACAAAAAAGTTTCCGTTCTTATAACGTACCATTGGTAAAATATCTTCTGATTTATATCCAGTAACTAAACCCAATTCTACCTTACCTGTATTTAAACTAAATTCTCTTCCTGCATAAGAACTTATTCTTGACTCTGAATTATAATACACGCCAAATATGTTTTGGTCAAGTGTACATCTTGCGTGAGGGTGTAAGTTGTTGTAGTCTGACTCTAAGCCTAAATGCATCGTTAGTGCAAGAAATAAGCCTAAACAGTTCATTTAATCAACGGTTTAATTCTTGCCCAAGGCAAGCCTTTTTCTATTTCATCTATGAACCATTCACAATAACTTAATTCTTCTAACCACTTTGATCTATCAGGCATAATTGGTTTCTCGATGTCTCCACCAATTGGATTACCAACCGGCCAACAAAGAGAACTTTGATCAACAAATACTGGCACACCTGCTAGGACTGACTCTATTGCTGGATTTGAATTATAGTTCACGACAGCAAACGCATTGGACAAGTATTTTTGAAAATCAACTTCGTCTTTATTGCCTGTGTTTCTAGGAATACAAATATTTAGATCATCAACAGTGTTTGCTAATCTGTCAAAGTTTAATCTGTGTCTAGGATGAGGACGCACCCAAATTGTTCTGTTAGTTTGAGATCTGATCCATTTCACAGTGTTTTCTACCCAATCGGTCATCTTGATATTGGGCCAGGCCGCACTGTATTCATTTTGGGTACATATGATGATATCATTACCTTGTTTCCAAGGAGATAATGTGAGTCCTAGTCTTTCTAATCTTGCATCATTCACGTCTTTATTACCGTACTGTGCATCGCGATTGATACCATTTATGCCAATACGCCAAGAATGATTTCTCTTGATGCCACCAACTTCTAGCACTAAAATTTTCGTACCTTTCTTAGAATAATAATCGTAGATAGGTTTTCTGCCATACAAATTTAAAAGCACTGACCATATCACTACTACATCGGCATCGGGTCTTTCGTGATTTTCGTATGTCTGATAATTTTCGTTACTGATTGATTTTATGAATGCGTCCATTACAGGTATACCTGCTTGGGCACACGTTTTTGGAAAGATTGCTATTTTCATTTCCAGTGATCATCTTTCCTTTGTACTTTCATATCAGCGACAGAAGATTGTATATCTTTTCTGTCACCTTTGAGGTGATCCATATAGTCCCCTAGTTCTGAATTTACAAATGGATGCTTGGAACCTCGATAACCTAGGTATCTTCCATCGTTCAAATCGTTGTCCAATGACCTATCTGTTGCATCTAATCTAGCGGCATCGTATGTGAATGAATCTGTGAAACCTTTTAGATTTTTCCATAAATCTTTTCTGTAATATTCCCGCCATCGTAAAAAGAATCTTTCTGATTCGGGAAGGGCAAGATTAAAGGTTATAAATCCTGTTTCACTGAAACCCTTTTTTGGCCTGCCTAAAAATGTAGTAAATTTATCAGCCGGAGCAATATGTTCTAGCCATTCTATAGGAATTTTTTTATACGTCACTGTGTCAGCATCTATAAAAACTAAAACATCAGTGTTACATTTTTCAGCGGCGTCGAGCATACAAAAAACTTTGTAAGAAAATCTAACAGCGTCATACTCAAATGCTGAACGCATAGGTTTATCCATTTTTTCTTTGATCAATTCATTATTACTATTTCTATCTATAAACTCTTGAAGTTCTGGTTGATTATTTTTCAGATTCAAATACGTTGTGTTGTCTGCGTGAATTTGTTGTTGTAAATCATCTGGGTAAAATATTTTTTTAACTTCTTTTGGCCAGTGTTTGAACACTGATTCTATACATCTTTTTGCATATACATCATAGTGGTTAGGACCCCAGGTAGTTGTAAGTGTAAATGATCTCATTAGATGTATTCCTTGATATCGACTTCCATCACATCCACTTGCGGTCTCCACCCAAGTGTTCTAAGGCTACTACTTTGTAATACGTTCTCATCTTGTTCTGCATCACTGCCTTCTTTGATTGGAACGTCTATTCCATTCATTGCAACCAATTGGTCAACTGCAACTCCTTTACCTGATCCTATTTCAACCACTCCTACACAACCTTTTTGTATGATAAGATTTATTGCAGATACAATATCACTGACGTGTATAAAATCTCTTACGTGACTAGTTGCGTATGATAAATTTTTCTCTGCTATCCTTGGAATTAACATAGTTGGTCTTGCACCTTTGCCCCACACAGTTGAAAATCTCATTCCGCAACTGTTTTCTGGAGCCATCTGTTCGCAAACTTTTTTACTCATTGCGTAAGGATTTCTCCACCACTCACGTGCTGTGCTTGATGAAGCATAAATGACTTTGATGCCTTTTGCTTCACACATCTCGAAAATATTTTGACTGCATTCAACATTCTGTGTCCAATAAATTTCAGGCTCAGTAAGACTTCTTCTTACATCTGCTAGGGCAGATAAATGTATCACTAAATCAGTTTCTGGTAAAAGTTTTATGTGATTAGCATTCCTGCCAATCTTGTTATCCCAACAATCTAAAACGTGTCCTTGAGATTCTAAAGATTCACGCAAGTGCGTACCTATAAAGCCGTGAGATCCAGTTAAAGTTATATGCATCACTAATTAGTTATTAAATGAATTGTATAGTACAATATTTTATGGCACCTTCTGGTTTTAGTCAACCAGAATTCAATAATTTAGGTCATTCCAATGAATTATTTCAATACAGCAAAAAATCTGTTGAAACCTATGCAAAAAAATGTGGAGCAGATTACCAATTAGTAACCGATCCTAGGATTAATCACAGGCATCCTACATTTGAAAGATTTGATTTATTCAAAAATGATTCTTGGTGGAAAGAATACGATCATATTTTGTATCTTGATACAGATGTAATTTGTTGGCCACACGCACCTAATATTTTTGAAATGTATCCAAGTAAAGAACATTTTAAACCAGTGGAAGACAAACTTGCAAGGAAAAGACCACTCGAACATCACAGGAAAACTAGCGAAGGATCGTGTTTGATTAAATATTCTCCTGAACTATTACAAGAAAAAAGATTCAATGCAGGTGTGTTTATGCTTAATCAAAAGTCTGCAGAAAAAATGTCTTATCACATCGATCTATCTGATCCTTCGGATGATAATCAAATGTTGATCGATATAATGATTAAAAGTAGAGTGCCTACCGAGTATATGGACGCAAGATTCAATAAAAAAATGGGTGTAACATCTTGGTTTGGACACGCATTTGGACAAAACAAATTAGTACCGAACAACAAATTAATAAGCAAGTGTAGGGAAGTCTTTATATAAAGAAATCTCTGTCATTAGTAAGACTGTTTTTATTTTCAACTTTAAACACTCTAGGACGCAAAGTTTTAATTTTTACGTAACGTTCAGATATGTGCCAATCGGCAGGAGCCATTCCATGATTGTGTATTGCATCAATGAGTTTTTGTGCCGCTTTTGGTTTGACTATGTAACTATGGGCACCATTCATCATCTTAACACCCTTGCGTTCATATGTATTGTCTATGACATCAAGTTCCATTTCTGGATCATCTTTGTATCTGTGTTCATCCAACTGTAAGACTTCGTCAAAGGGTTGATCAACATGACCTGCAACCATTACTGCGTCATGTTCTAGTATGATCAAAGGTTCGTTTATTTCGATGCAGTGTTTCCAGCCGTGATAGTGTGAAGCCAGGCAACCTTGCACTCCTGGTTTTTGCATTTTTATTTTGTAAAGTTTAGGACCAGGATCAAAGATATGTAAATTATTTTTTTCTATCCATTGTTTGGCCATAGATGGTGTATGACCTTCAAATAGTTGTACGTCAAGATCAAATTGTTTGGAAGTTGCAACACACCTCAGTGCAAGTTGTTTAGATTCCTCAACATCCTTGAGATAAAGACAGATGGCTTTCATTCAAGTACTTAACCGTATATGGGTCTGAACACTCTTTTCGCGGTATAACGGGCAATGGTATTAATGCTCCACCGTGGATGTGTTGCACCTTGTCTAGCACTTACACTGTGTTGTGCGTATCGACCATTCCAAAACATCACGTAATTGTTGGAAACATATGGTATTGTTTTAATAATTTTTCCTGGTGTATAATATTCTCTTCGAAAATTCATAACATTATTTTTCTGTTCGTGTATGCAAAAATCACCACCAGTGCTTTTATCCTCTGGGTATTTTAAATATAGAAGTCCTGCATAAATTTCTTTTTCGTTGTCCGAATGTGGTATCTTATTGCTTACCTCATTAATGGGTGGATGTTTTACAAAACTGAAATCCGTGAAGGCATTACAATTCTCATTTTCTTCTAAAACTATATTGGGTAATTTTATTTTTGCATCACAAGATACACGATCAAAAACATTGAATACTTTTTCTAAGAACTCTCTGCTTGTGTGATAGTCAATGAATTCTTTCCATACATTGCTCACAGGATAATTTTCTTTTGTTATATCTTTAAGCAACCAAGTCAATTTATTATGTTTGTCGACCGGTTTTTGCTTATCTAATCTTTCAGAAGGTAATGTGTTTAACAACTCATTATGAATATTTTCGGGTAAAGCATTTTCAATGTATAAATGCGGATAGGGTTTGTATCTAACTTTTTTCAGATTTTGAAGTACACACAATTCCATCAAAATATTTATTTCATGGCGTTTTTTAATTTAGTTACGTCACCGGGAAAATATATTTCTTTGCATTTATTATATGTCCATTCGTCTCTTTTGAATATGCCTTCACTTCTATTTCTTAATCCTGTTTTATCTTTCATTTTTTTGATGCGGACTGTGATATCTTTTCTATAAACAAAACGATCTACTGCTTTAGCAAGTTCTCCTGTCCACTGATCCACGTTCCAATGCCAAAACATAGGTCCCCAAAAATATCCTAATGCTTGTCTCCATTCTTTTGTAACGACAGGAGTAACACATTGTTGTTTTTCCGATCTACTTTCTCTACCGCAAAACATACTCATTACAAATATACCATCCGAGTATATTTCCTTAGTTTCGTCAAATTTAAGATCCCAATCCTGTGTTTCAAATTGAACTTCGTCGCCAGACAACATATAGTAATCTGCGTCTATTGATTCACAGATTTCGTTCCAACTCAAAATGGTATTTTGGTCAGGTCCTATATTATATTGCACACTTTTTCCAAACTTAGATTGTACTTTTTTTAAAACATCTTTGTATTCAGATATACTGGAGTCATTATCATTAAGGTAATATTTTATTACTACATTTTTTGGATCACTTGCTGTGGACAATGCAGACATCGTCAAGCTTTCTACATATTCAGGTCTTCCCCTACTAGGTATTGCTATACAAATCATATTTGTAACACTGCCTTTATCATTTTTTCAAACCCTGTTTGTCTTTCTTTAGGCGACATATTTTTATCCGTATATTCAAAATGATCTGAAACTGTGTTTACAGACAGTGCTTTCTTTTTATATTGTGATGCAAGAGTGTACAAAATGTAAGTTTCCATTTCAACTGCTAATGTTCCTAATGCTTGTAACTCCTTCCACCAATTTTCGTTTGGTTGATAAAAGTAATCATTTGATACAATACTTCCAACGTGTGCATCAGGACATATGTCCATAAATTTATTAAGCAAGTTGAAATCTACACTTGGACTGATTTGAAAATTTTTCATTAATTGTTTTCCCATTGCACTATCTGTACTTGCAGTGGTTGCCGCTACGATGTCTCCTACTTTTACATTGTTACTGATACCACCACAACTTCCAACACGTATTATTGTTTCGACATTGTAAAACTTAAACAATTCCGTTATATAGATAGCATTACTTGGCATACCCATTCCGCCTGCCTGTACAGATATTTTTTTATTGTTGTAAGTGCCTGTGAACCCTAAACAATTTCGTACCCCATTTACTTGCACAGGATTATCGAAAAAAGTTTCTGCTATCCATTTAGCACGTAAAGGATCTCCTGGCATTAAAACTGTTTCGGCATAGTCACCTTTTTTTGCCTCAATGTGTGGCGTCATATAATTCCTTCCAATTCTTGATCCTTTTTCCTTGATACTGCTTATTATATGGATGATCAAAAATATAGGTATTCAATCCTACTTCATCTCCAGCAGTTGCGTGGCTAGCCGAATCTTCTAACCAAATGTAATTGCTATCTTTGTATCTTTCCTCTAAAATATATTTTTTACCTTTTGTAAAATCTAAACTGCAATTGATGTAATCAAACACATCGCCAAATAAATGTTTCAAGTTTCTTTTTCTTAATTTTTGTGCAAATTTATCAATGTGTAGACTGCTTATCACATCAAATCTATAACCTTCTTGTGCAAACTTATTCACATATTCTACACTGTCTTTGTAGGCAGGAATATATCCTACTGAACCACTTTGATTAAAACGTGAAACACAATCAAGTGCTTCTTCTGGATCAATGCCGTATCTTTTAGTTTGATCGAAGTATTGATCAGTGTTAGGTAGTCTTAAGTAACCTTGTTCACCCATCCAAACATCAAATGCAAATGCCCAGTCTAGTAATACACCATCACAATCAGTTATTATTTTCTTCATTTAGCAACATCTTCCTTATTTCGTTCCACGTGCCTAGATCTCTGTAATCTTCTATTTTTATTCCTTTGGATTTATAAATTGGTGTGTTTTGTATTTCATCCACATTTACTTTTTGTTTCAAAGTAGACTTTTCCATGAAGGAGATACATTGATTAAAAGCTCTTCTTCTAAACGCAAACGCACACCAAAAGGCATTGTATTGATCAACGTTTCTTTCTGGTTTATCTTCGTAAGCAGTAATCAAGTTGTTTTCATCTACGGACAATGCACCTTTTGTTTTTAAAACTTCTACATCATTTTCTTCTTTGTACAAGAAAGTAAAACCTGTTTCTGTTAAAGATTTATTAGTAAGTTCGTACAAGTCCTCACCAGACGATAGAGTCATTATGGTGTCTGGCAGTAAGACTATATTGTGTTCACCAAACAAATGACTGGCACTTTTTATTGCACCTGTGTATTCTTTTTCGTTTGGATTTTGGTACGTAAAACTGATATTAAATCTATCTTTGTATTTTGAAAGATATGAAATTAATTCTGTTTTATTTTCATTTATAACGACTACAAATTCTACATTTTTTCTTCCATAATCTCTAAAGAAATTAAATGAATGATCGATTAATGCTTCTTCGTTGTTTAATCTTAATATTTCTTTTGGATATGGTAGATTTAATCTTGTACCTTTACCTGCCGCTGGCAGGATCACTGTTAAGTTGCTCATTTTATAAGTTGTTCTACTTGTGGTCTAAATCTTTTCCACACTGTTCCGTTCCTTACTTCTTCTAATGTCCAATTCGCATATGCTAGATTGTTAAGCCATTGATCTCTATTAGGTTTGAAAGGATTTTCAACTTGGGATAAATCGGATAGTCCTATTTCCCAAGCAAGACATAATTCGGAAGTCATGAATACAGGCACTCCGTATGTAGCGGCGTCGACTGCCGCTGTTGAATTGTGTGTGATTGCACAATGGATGTCTGATGCATCTAATTCTTCTAAGAATGTCCACCTGTAGTCATGGAACATACCACCGCCTCTTGTCATATCTGCAATTTTTATTTGTGGATGTCTTTTTCTTATATCTTCTGCACATTTGTCTGCGTGGTTAGGATGTGGTCTAAGCAACAATGTTTTATCAGTGTTACCTTTTAATTTTTCAACTACTTCATCAACCCAAACATAAGGATCCTTTTGTGCCATAGACCAATTGTCTTTTGGCTGTGTCAAAAGCATTATATATTTGCCGTCATTTTTCCATTCTTTTTTAGGAATATTGAATGTTGACTTTATTTTTTCCCATCTATCTGATGGAGAATTTTTATTAAGGAAATTTCCATTACGCATCGGAGACCATAGTCCACATCTAAAGTAATGCTTGTTCCAGTCAGTAGCTCTATTTCCAAATGATGTCCACAATCCTCCATCGAACACGATTGTTACTCCGCCATTTTTTTCCTGGAACTGTCTTATTTTTCTTCTGTTACCTTTTAAAAAATCACCAGCATTATCTGGTCCGTACCCAAAGTGTACAGAAACTTTTTCTTTAGGATCTCCCATCCATCTTTCTGGATCACCTTGACCTTCTATCCAAATAGGTTCATCACCACCTGCTTTGATTCCATCAAACCAAGCCTTCATCATTTCGAACGATGCGCCTTTGCCTCTTCTTTTTACTGTATTTCTAAATATTTCAACTTTCACTATTTTGATCCTTTTTGCTACCTTTATTTAAATAAAAAATAGTATGTACAGAAGTATTTCGGTTATCACTACATTTCCTCCTAATAAATGGGAGCAGTATGCTAAAACAATGCTAGAAACCTTTGTAGAACATTGGCCAAAAAGTATTAAACTAAAAGTATACTATGAAGGAGCAATACCAGACAATGCTCCCGACAGTAAACAGATAGAATGGATTAATTTGCACGAAACTTGTCCAGAGTTAGTGGCTTTCAAAGAAAAACACAAAGACAATCCATTTGCAAATGGTTACAAGGTTGGTAGTGACACTACCAAAAAGGGTTCATTTTTATGGGAAGCAGTTCGCTTCGCACATAAATCGTTTTGTGTATCACACGCGACTCTCAACAGTTCTACAGATTTAGTAATCTGGTTGGATGCAGATGTTGTTACCCATAGTGCTGTACCCTATGAATTTGTTGAGAGTCTTTTACCTGAAAATTTTTACACTGCATATCTAGGAAGACAAAAAATATATCCTGAATGCGGATTTGTAATTTACAACACAGAGCATTCTAAACATCAACAGTTCATGGATGATTGGAAAAAATTATATAATGAAGACGAGTTGTTCCAATTAGAAGAATATCATGATTCATATTTGTTTTGGCAACTTCTACAAAGGCACGATTTAGTCAAAGAAAGTTTTAACATTTCAGAAGGACATCCACATAAACCAGGTATTCACGTGTTTATAAATTCGCCATTGGGCAAGTATATGGATCATTTAAAAGGCTCACGTAAAAAACAAGGCAAGTCTAAAGCATCAGACATATACATCAAGCACAACAGTGACTACTGGAATACAATCAAATGAAACTGAAGTTAAGTAAGCCACACGGCCGTGACTCCAAAGCTTGGCAAGTCTTAAAAGGACTAGAACAATTTGAAAGTGCAGAAGGTGTCAACACAGTGTGGGGATTAGGATCAGGCAATTATGATCTCATTAGAAAATCAAAAAACTTTTTATTCACTGATATGCCTTATTGGAATAGATATAATCCTCAAATGCCAGACGGAGAATACAATTGGCGTATGTGTGTCAATGCAATTCACGTGAACAAAATTTTTGATTTGCCAAACGATAGATCAAAGCATATACAATTAAAAGATTGGAGGGAAAGTGGTGAATATATCTTAGTCGCTCCATCATCTCCAACAATACATAGATACATCAATAAAACAAATTGGTTAGAAGAAACTGTATCTAAATTAAAAAACATAACAGATTTACCTATCAAAATAAGAAACAAACCAAGAGGCAAAGGAACTTCTGGACCACACGTTGCGGATGTTCCATTACAACAAGATTTAGACAAAGCAAAATATGTTGTTACATCCTGTTCTGTGGTTGGGGTAGAATCAGTCATAGAAGGTATTCCTACATTCTGTGAACCACAGGCGGCTTGTGCACCTGTATCCAATACAGATATTTTTTCATTGCAACCAAAAAAACCTGAAAGACAAATGTGGATCAACACCTTATCTTATCATCAATGGACACCAAGTGAAATAGCACAGGGAAAATTTGTTGATACGTACAAAAATCTATATGGAGATATTTTAAATGCTTGATGATCCATTTTTTTATCGTCCTGATGCAGAAGGTAATCTGAAATTGTGTGAAGAAGTAAAGCAACAAAATCACAGGAATAAATCTTTCAAGTATGTTGAAAACTGGGGAACGTGCATTGATATAGGTGCTAATGTTGGACACTGGAGTAGAGATTTTACTAAGAAATTTAAACGTGTAATTGCTTTTGAACCGCAATCAATTTTTATTGAATGTTATAAAAAGAATATTGATATGACTAAAGTAGAACTACACCAACTTGGATTAAGTCATCAAGAAGAACTTACAAGTATGGATCCTGTTGGGCAAGAAATGTTTTACACTGCAAATAACAATATTAAATGTGTCACTCTAGACAGTATGGGGTTTAAGTTTCCGATCGATTATATCAAAATTGATGTCGATGGATATGAATACAATGTAATAAGAGGTGCAATGGAAACACTTACAAATCAAAAAAATTGTGTCATTAACATTGAACTTAAACGTAAAAACTTGAAAGAAAATTATGAACCAACTATCTATTTGTTAAATGATTGCGGATTTGAACACGTGGATAGACACGCAGGTGATAGTATATTTGTGAAAAGATGAGAGCAGTAAAAACAAAAAGAGCATTTACAGAAAAGATCCCCAACGCCTGGGCCAAAGGCACAGGTTGTAGTACTATCGATCCTTATTCTAATGATCAAGAAATGCCACAGGATGAATATTTTTATTTTGGTATTTTACGAGGGTCTGGTGATATGTTAAAACGTTCAATAGCAAATGATTGGGATTATTATTATTGTGATCACGCATATTTTTTGGCTGGTCATCAACATCCTGATCCATGGTATAGAATTACCAAAAACAATTTAGTTTCATCCAATATGAGACAAAAAGTCAGTGATGATAGATATAAAAAATACTTCGAACAAGAACTTTTACCATGGAGAAAAGATTCTTTATTCAGCAAAATAATAGTCTGTCCGCCCACTGGAGCCATTGAATGGTTCTATGATACTC
>MDTA01041267.1_pt1 | contig 12912 bp, 9 predicted proteins | sample 811151 | NCBI WGS metagenome assembly MDTA01 (sample SAMN05326648, study PRJNA326480) | marine metagenome | isolation source: seawater | place: Indian Ocean: South | collected 2010
CTCTGGCACGTGTTCGAGAACGGCTGGGAAGACAAGACGTTCATCAAACAGCGTGTCTACGGCATGGATGAAATCCGCGCCGAGGTGAAAAAGTGGAACCCGGAAGAAGCCGAGCGTGTCACGGGTGTCCCCGGTTCGCAGCTTCGCCGCGTCGCCCGCTCGCTGGCCAACAACCGTCCCGGCACCATCGTCTGGTGCATGGGCGGCACGCAGCACACCAACGGCAACAACAACACGCGCGCCTACTGCGTGTTGCAGCTGGCCCTCGGGAACGCTGCCCGCTCCGGCGGCGGCGCCAACATCTTCCGCGGCCACGACAACGTTCAGGGTGCCACTGACTTCTGCATCCTGTCCCACTCGCTGCCGGGCTACTACGGCCTGAAGACGGGTTCGTGGAAGCACTGGGCCCGTGTCTGGAAAGTCGATTACGACTATCTCCTGGGACGCTTCGCCTCCAAGAAGCTGATGGAGACGAAGGGCATTCCGGTCAGCCGCTGGATCGACGGCATCCTCGAAGACAAGAACAACATGGATCAGCCGGACAACGTCCGCGCCATGGTGCTCTGGGGTCACGCCGTGAACTCGCAGACGCGTCTGCCGGAAATGAAGAAGGCGATGGAAAAGCTGGACATGATGGTCGTGATCGACCCGGTCCCGACCTTCGCCTCGATCATCCCGGACCGTCAGGACGGCGTGTACGTCCTGCCGGCGTCGACGCAGTTCGAAACCTACGGCTCCGTGACCGCGTCCAACCGGTCGCTGCAGTGGCGTGAAAAGGTGGTCGATCCGGTCTTCGAATCGCTGCCCGATCACATCATCATGTACAAGTTCGCCAAGAAGCTCGGCTTCGCCGACGAGATGTTCAAGAACATCAAGGTCACGAACGACGAGCCCCTGATTGAAGACGTCACGCGCGAATTCAATACGGGCATGTGGACCATCGGCTACACCGGCCAGTCGCCGGAACGCATGCGGGCCCATATGCAGAACCAGGCGACCTTCGACAAGACCTCGCTCCTGGCCGTCGGCGGCCCCGTCGCCGGCGACTACTACGGCCTTCCCTGGCCGTGCTGGGGCACGCCGGAAATGAAGCATCCGGGCACGCCGATCCTGTACGACACCTCCAAGCCGGTCGCCGAAGGCGGCCTGTGCTTCCGCGCCCGCTTCGGCGTGGAACGGAACGGTGCCAACCTCCTGGCCGAAGGCTCCTACTCCGTCGGCTCGGAAATCAAGGACGGCTATCCGGAATTCTCGATGGCTGTCTTGAAGAAGCTGGGTTGGGACAAGGACCTGACGGAAGCGGAACTGAAGGTGATCGAAGGGATCGCCGGCGACAAGACCAACTGGAAGACCGACCTTTCGGGCGGTATCCAGCGCGTCGCCATCAAGCACGGTTGTGCGCCCTTCGGTAACGCCAAGGCCCGCGCGGTCGTCTGGACCTTCCCGGATCCGGTGCCGTTGCACCGCGAACCGTTGTACACGCCGCGCCGGGATCTTCTGCCGAAGTACGTCACGTACGACGATACGAAGAACTACCGTCTGCCGACGATGTACAAGTCGATCCAGGACCAGGACTTCTCCCAGAAGTTCCCGACCATCCTTACCTCCGGTCGTCTCGTGGAATACGAAGGCGGCGGCGACGAAAGCCGGTCGAATGCCTGGCTGGCGGAGCTGCAGCAGGACATGTTCTGCGAGGTCAATCCGGTCGATGCCAATAACGCCGGCATCAAGGACGGTCAGCAGATGTGGGTTCACTCGCCGGAAGGCGGCAAGGTCAAGGTCAAGGCTCTGGTCACCGAACGTGTGGCGCCGGGCGTTGTCTTCATGCCGTTCCACTTCGGCGGTCACTGGCAGGGCGAAAGCCTGCGCGCCAAGTACCCGGAAGGAGCCGATCCTTATGTGTTGGGCGAAGCGTCCAACATGTGCGGCACCTACGGTTACGACATCGTGACCCAGATGCAAGAGACCAAGGTCACCTTGTGCCGTATCGAAACGGCCTAGGATAGGGAGACGCTACAATGGCAAGAATGAAGTTCCTTTGTGATGCCGAACGTTGCATCGAATGCAACGCCTGCGTCACCGCGTGTAAGAACGAACACGAGGTGCCGTGGGGCATCAACCGCCGCCGTGTCGTCACCATCCGTGACGGCCAGCCCGGCGAACGGTCCATCTCGGTGGCCTGCATGCACTGCTCCGACGCACCCTGCATCGCGGTCTGCCCGGTGGATTGCATCTACCAAACCGAAGAAGGCGTGGTTCTCCACTCCAAGGACCTGTGCATCGGTTGCGGTTACTGCTTCTTCGCGTGCCCGTTCGGCGCGCCGCAGTATCCGCAGGCGGGCAACTACGGGTCCCGCGGCAAGATGGACAAGTGCACCTTCTGCGCCGGTGGTCCGGAGGAAGACAACTCCGCCGCCGAATTCCAGAAGTACGGCCGCAACCGTCTCGCGGAAGGCAAGTTGCCGCTCTGCGCCGAAATGTGCTCGACCAAGGCTCTCTTGGGCGGCGACGGCGACATGGTGTCCAACATCTACCGTGAGCGTGTCGTGGCCCGTGGCTTCGGGTCCGGCGCCTGGGGTTGGGGCACCGCCTATCAGCTCAAGGCGGGCTCCTAAAGCCCGACTGGTAGCCTAATCAGGAGGGGTGTCCCGCTGCCGACCCGCGCAGCGGGGCGCCCCTTCCGGCTACTGACCGCAGGCCGTCCGGCCCATGGCCGGCACGGATTCCCGGTAGGGCAAAGCTAAGGAAGTCAAAATGACCGGAAAGAGCATTGGAATGGCGCGCATGGCCAGGATGCTGGGACTGATCGCCGTCACGGCGGTTGTTCTGAGTGCCTGCCGCGCGGAAGAACAGGGCCGTCTGATCGAATACGAGCCCGGCGTCTACAAGGGTAAACCCGATACGGAATTGAGCGACTCTCAGCTGGAAAACCTTCGCGAACGCGCACGCAGCCAGGCCGGAGCCTCCGGCGCCGGTTTCTCGGGCGGTGCCAAGGTTCAGGATTCCGGATCCGACGTTCGCGTACCTGGCGACATGAACACGCGCATGCAAAATCAAGGCGGCGTGAAATAGGACGCGCCCATCGGGTGGGTTCACAAACCTTATGACGGGGGAATGAGAAATGTCCTGGTCGAACATTCATAAACTGGCGGGGGTCTTGGCCCTGGTTCTGATGATGGCCTACGGTGCGAGCGCGGTGATGACCGGCTCGCCGACGCTTGACGTTCAACAGGCCGAAGCGCAGTCGGGCGGGAATATTCCCGGCAGTCCCCGGGGCTCCTTGTCCCAGGCGGAAATGTGGCGCGCCGTGCGCGGCGGCATCACGGGGACGGTTTCGATCCCGAACAAGGAAGCGGGCCAACTGGTCCAGTCCGATGGGGATGTTTGGCGCGCCGTGAAAAACGGTCCGCTGGCGCAATTCGGCGGCATCTTCCTGTTGGTGTCGATCGTCGTGATCGCGGCCTTCTATCTAATCCGCGGCAAGATCCGCATCGATCACGGCCCCGATCCGCAGGGCCGCACGATCGAACGGTTCAATGCCTTCGAACGAGCGGTGCATTGGTTGACGGCGTCGAGCTTCATCATCCTGGCCCTGACCGGCCTGAACGTCAGCTACGGCCGTTATGTGATCAAGCCGATTCTGGGGGCCGATGCCTTCGGTGCGCTGACCTATTACGGCAAGCTCGCGCATAACTACATCGCCTTCGCCTTCATCCTGGGCATCGTCGTGATGTTCCTGATGTGGGTGCGGCACAACATTCCGACGCTTCGCGACCTGAAGTGGCTTGCGGTCGGTGGCGGCCTGTTCTCAAAGGGCGTGCATCCGGAAGCGCCGCGCTTCAACGCCGGTCAGAAAATCGTCTTCTGGTTGGTCGTTCTGGGCGGAGCGTCGCTCTCGCTCTCGGGTCTGGCGCTTATGTTCCCGGGCGATATCGCGCCCTGGGCCGGTACCTTCGCGCTGATGAACAAGGTCGGCTTCGACCTGCCGACGACCCTGTCGATCCTGCAGGAAACGCAGTTGTCGGTGCTTTGGCATTCGATCGTGGGGCTGGTCATGATCGGCGCCATCATCGGGCATATCTACATCGGCTCCCTCGGCATGGAAGGCGCCATCGACGCCGTCGCGTCGGGGCAGGTCGACCTCAACTGGGCCAAGGAGCACCATTCGCTCTGGGTCGAGGAAGAGATGGCGAAGGCGAGCGGCCAACAGCAGCCCGCCGAATAACGCCGGCCGTTACAGGCAAATGAAAGAAGGGCGGTCCCATCCGGGGCCGCCCTTTTTCATGACAGGAGACCGGCGTCAGGCGACGTCGTCGGTGGCCGGGTTGTTGACCGTGTCGTTGGCCACATAGGCGTCCGGATCGCCGCCCGCATAGGCGATGGTCGAAGACGCATCCAGGACCCGCCCGTCGTTGAATTCAATCCGCGGCACACCCTGCGTCTGGTAGTCCTTGAAGGTCACGGAACCGCCGTCCTCGCCGCCGAACGAGACCGTCAGGTCGTTGCCGTTCACGGCGAAGCTCGTGTCCTCGAAGCTCAGGCCCGGGCCCAGTTTCAGGACGCTGCGTTCGTCGGCGCCGGTGATCGTGTCGTCGCCGTCCCCGGCGAAGTATTCGATATCGGCGACGGACTCGTTGAAGACCATCTCGTCGTCACCCAGGCCACCCGAGGCGACCGAGCGATGTTCGACCGACGGGACCATGCCGTCCGGCGTCATCTGATAGCCGATCATCGATTCCGCCTTGTCGAAGGTCATCTTGTCGTTGCCGGTGCCGCCATAGGCCTTCACCGCGCGGCCGGAAATGCTGACGATATCGTCGCCGGCGCCGCCATAGGCCGTGCCCCACAGCAGATTGCCGCGTGAGACGATGGTGTCGTTGCCGGCGCCGCCGAAGATCTGATGGGCGCCCCGTTCGGCGGTGATGGTGTCGTCGCCGCTGCCGCCGAAGACGCTCATCATGCCGTCCTTGCCGGTGATCGTGTCGTTGCCTTCGCCGCCGTTGACCAGGCCGGCAAGCCCGCTCGTGGTGATGTCGTCGTTGCCGCCGTCGCCGGAGATCATGCTGGAGAACACGGGCCCATGTCCGGACCAGGCGGAGGAGGCGGCGATCGTGTCATCGCCTTCGCCGCCGTTGACGGTGACGCGGTAGCCCCTCGCATTGATCGTGTCGTTACCGTCGCCGCCGTAGGTCGAGACGTTGACGCCCTCGGCATCGATTTCGTCATCGCCTTCACCGCCGTCGACTTCCGTCTTGAACTCCATGGAGTCCTGGTCGGTGCCGCTCAAGACTTCCGCCAATACGGCCCAATTGCGGAAGGCCTGGACGAAATCAATGAAATCGGTGCGCGGCTGGTTCTTCGTATCGCTCTCCGTCGTTTCCTCCGACGGTGCCGTGTCTGTCTGGGAAGCGCCGGTGCTCCCGCCGGCCTCGGGCTCGCCCGCCATGGCCTGTTTGGTCAAATGCTCCCGATAAAAGGCGAAGTAGTTGAATTGGCTGTAGGTTGAATTGATAGGCGTGGACATGCTTCTCCTCCTGCGTCTGCGTCCCCATGGTCAGTGTCCCGGGAACGGGCGGAGCAAGAAGCGTGCCTTGGCCGCCGAAGGCGCAAGGCATTGATATTTTATTAACTTTAAAACCCGGGAGGTCGTTGGGTCTGATTTTAAATCGGAATCCGCTGCCGCTTATCCGGCAATATTTGCCGACCCGAACGCGGTTCCGTGCCCAACGCTGGTTGCCGCGCCAAGCGGCGGGTCAGAGGGGCTCAGGCCCTCATGGCCCTAGTGCAGGCGAACGTTGCTGGTCGAATACTTGTCGCCCGCGCTCATGTTTGTCGCGTTCAACGCGAAGCCCGCGACGACGGCGATGACGATGGCGGCGACAGTGCCGGTCAGAAAGGATTTCATGTTTCCACCCCTTTTTATCAGGCCGTCGGAGGTCCTTCTCCGCAGCAATAAGGTCCCCTGCATTCTAGTGCATTATAGGGCCGATTCAACGCACCCTTTCATCTTGTGGAAAAGGCTCTGTCCCGCCCGCAGAGCCGGGCATGACAGGCCGCTGCCCAACGGGTATGCTGAACGTGTCATATGATAAGGCGTGAGAGGAAACCATGTCCGATACAGAATCGAGCGATGCGAAAGAAGCCTCGCAAGCCTTCGTCAAACATCTGGAAGACTCAGGTTTTTTCAATCAAATCAAAGACCTGGAAGGTAATTTGACGCAGATCGCCGAGGAGCTTCAAAGCTTTGGTCAGGCGACCCAGGCGCGTATGGAAGAATCGGAAAACCTGGCCGCCCATATCCTGGCCATCGAATCGATTCTGGCTGTGGTGCTTAAGAAATCCGGCGTTTCGCTCGATGAGGTTAAGGCTGAGGTCAAGGACCGCACGGCCGCGATCTCGGGCGTCGAGGAGGGCAGTCCCTCCGTTCATGCCATTGCCGAGGATATCCTCAAGCGCGGCGACGGCTGAGGCCCGGCCGCCGCTTGGCGGGACCGCGAAAGAAAAACGGAGGCCTCGGCCTCCGTTTCCCATTTTTGATTTTTGGTTTCAGGCGTCCGGGCTATTCCGCCGCCTGTACCGCTTCGGGCAATTTTTCGATCCGGGCCGCGCAGAACTTGAATTCGGGGATCTTGCCGAACGGATCCAACTGCGGGTTGGTCAGGATATTGGCCGCCGCTTCGTGGAAGCAGAACGGAATGAAGATCATGCCGTCGGCGACGTCGCGGTCGGCGCGGACCTTCAATTCGATGGCGCCGCGGCGGGTTTCGACCTTCACCCGGTCGCCCGGCGCCAGGCCCTTTTCGCCCATGGTGTAGGGGTTCATGCTGACCACCGGTTCCGGCTCCAGAAGGTTCAGAACCGTCGCTCGCCGGGTCATGGCACCCGTGTGCCAATGTTCCAGCATGCGGCCCGTGGTCAGGACCATGGGGAACTCGTCGTCGGGCAGTTCGTCCGGCGGCACCAATTGCGCAGGGACCAACTTGGCCCGCCCCGAGGCCGTCGGGAAGCCTTCGCCGAAGATGATGTTCTCGCCGCGTGAGTCCTCGGACTTGCAGGGATAGATGATGCTGTCTTCAGCCTCCAGGCGCTCCCAGGTGATGTTGTCCAGGGAATGCATGACCTTCTTCATTTCCGCGAAGACGTCGGCCGGACCGGTATAGGTCCAGTTCAGACCGATGCGGTTGGCGATTTCCTGAATGATCCACCAATCCTGGCGTGCCTCGCCGGGCATGTCGACGACGGGCCGCGCCATCTGAACCTGGCGGTTGGTGTTGGAGAAGGTGCCGGACTTCTCCGGGAAGGCCGAGGCAGGGAGGACCACGTCGGCGTGGAAGCAGGTCTCGGTGAAGAAGATATCCTGCACCACGAGGTGTTCCAGCCGGGCCAGGGCCTCGCGGGCGTGCTGCGTGTCCGGGTCGGACATCGCCGGGTTTTCGCCCATGATGTACATGGCCTTGACCTCGTCGGCGAGGATCGCGTGGATGATCTCGACCACGGTCAGGCCGCGTTCCCGGTTCAACTCGACCCCCCAGAGGTCTTCGTAGATCGAGCGGATATCCTCCGTCTCCACCGACTTGTAATCGGGGTAGACCATGGGGATCAGGCCGGCGTCCGACGCCCCCTGCACGTTGTTCTGACCGCGCAGCGGATGCAGGCCGGTGCCCGGGCGGCCGACCTGGCCGGTGATCATGGAAAGCGCGATCAGGCAGCGGGCGTTATCCGTGCCGTGGACGTGCTGGCTGATGCCCATGCCCCAGAAGATCAGCGAATGATCCGCCGTCGCGTAGTCGCGGGCGACCTCACGGATGACCTCGGCCGGGATGCCGCAAACCGGCTCCATGGCTTCGGGCGAGAACTGCTTCGAGTTCTCTTTGAGTTCCTCATACCCTTCGGTATTGGCCTGGATGTACTGCACGTCGGTCAGGTCTTCGTCGATGATCGTGTGGATCATGGCGTTCAGCAGCGCCACGTCCTGACCGGCCTTGAATTGCAGGTGTCGGGTCGCGTGGCGCGACAGATCCTGTTTGCGCGGATCCATGACGTAAAGCCGGGCGCCCCGCTTGGCGGCATTCTTCAGGAAGGTCGCCGCGACCGGGTGGTTCTGGGTCGGGCGCGCGCCGATCACGATGATGACGTCGGAATCCTTGGCGTCGTTGAACGATGCCGTGACCGCGCCGGAATTGATGCCTTCCATCAGGGCCGCGACCGAGGATGCATGGCAAAGCCGCGTGCAATGGTCGACGTTGTTGGTGCGGAAGCCCTGGCGCACCAGTTTCTGCACCATGTAGGCCTCTTCGTTGGAGCCCTTGGCCGAACCGAAACCGGCCATGGCCTGCGGCCCGTCGCGGTCGAGAACCTTCTTCAGGCCCGCCGCCGCCAGGTCCAGGGCCTCTTCCCAGGTGGCTTCGCGGAAATGGCTCAGCGGGTTGGCGGGATCGACTTCGAAATCGCGGTCCTTTCCGACGCCGTCCTTGCGGATCAGGGGCTTGGTCAGGCGATGCGGGTGATCGACGTAGTCAAAGCCGAAGCGGCCCTTCACGCAGAGCCGGTTTTCGTTGGAGTACCCGTCCTTGCCTTCGACGTAGACGATCTTGTTGTCCTTGACGTGGAAGGTCGCCTGACAGCCGACGCCGCAATAGGGGCAGAGGCTGTCGACCTGACGGTCGGCCTTGCCGATATGAACCTGTTTGTCGTCGACCATGGTCGACGGCATCAAGGCCCCCGTCGGGCAGGCCTGAACGCATTCGCCGCAGGCGACGCAGGTGCTGTCGCCCATGGGATCGTTCATGTCGAACACGATCTGCGATTTGTGGCCGCGGTTCGCCATGCCGATGACGTCGTTGACCTGGACCTCGCGGCAGGCGCGGACGCACAGGTTGCACTGGATGCAGGCATCCAGATTGACGGCCATGGCGGTGTGCGAACGGTCGGGCGCGGGACAGGCCGTGCGGGCGTCGAACCGGCTTTGGGAAATCCCGGCCTTGTCCGCCCAATGCCAGAACAGGGAATCGGGGTCGTGGGCTTCGCGGCGTTCCGGCTGATCGGCGAGCAGAAGTTCCAGGACCATCTTGCGCGCCTTGGTCGCCCGTTCATTGTCGGTAACGACATCCATGCCGTTGGTCGGCTCGCGGCGGCAGGACGGGGCCAGGACTCGTTCGCCCTTGATCTCGACCATGCAGGCGCGGCAGTTGGCGTCGGGCCGATAGCCCGGCTGGGGCCGGTGGCAAAGGTGCGGGATGGTGTTGCCCTGGCGCTTGGCGACGTCCCAGATGGTCTCGCCGGCCCGCGCCTCGACTTCCTGTCCGTCCAGGGTGAACTTGATGGTTTCGGTGGTCTCTTGGGCGCTCATTGCACATCCTCCCCAAAGAACCGCAAGGCCGCCTGCACCGGGTTCGGCGCCGCCTGGCCCAGGCCGCAGATCGACGCATCGCGCATGGCGGCACTCAATTCCTCAATGAGATCGGCATCCCACTTGGGCTTGTCGATCAATTTCAGCATTTTCTCGCAGCCGACGCGGCAGGGCGTGCACTGCCCGCAGCTTTCATCCTCGAAGAACCGGATCAGGTTCTTGCAGATTTCCTTCACGTCATCGTCCTGGCTGAAGATGACGACGGCGGAAGAACCGATGAAGCACCCGTGCTTGTCCAGGGTGCCGAAATCCAGCGGCTCATCCGCCAGGCTTTCCGGCAGGATGCCGCCGGACGCACCGCCCGGCAGGTAGGCCTTGAAGGTGTGGCCATCGGCCATGCCGCCGCAGTAGTCTTCGATCAACTGGCGCGCCGTGGTCCCGGCCGGGGCCAACTTGACCCCCGGTTCCTTCACCCGGCCCGAGACCGAGAAGAAATGCGGCCGGCCCTGGTCCTGGTACCAGCTGCCGCCGTGTTCCAGGATCTTGGGCAGCCAGTAGACGGTTTCGACGTTGTTGATCAGCGTCGGGCGGCCCCACAGGCCCGCCTGGGCCGGGAAGGGCGGGCGGTTGCGCGGCAGGCCGCGCTTGCCTTCGATGCTTTCCAGCATTCCGGATTCCTCGCCGCAGATATAAGCCCCGGCGCCGCGCCGCAGATGCAGGGCGATGTCGCCATTCAGACCCGCGTCCTCGACCTTCTTGATTTCGGCCAGCAGGACCTCGCGGCAGGCGGGGTATTCGTCACGCAGATAGATATAGGCGGCTTCGGCCTCGACCGACCAGGCGGCGATCAAGGCGCCCTCGATCACCCGGTGGGGCGTCGTCTCGAAGCAATATCGGTCCTTGAAGGTGCCGGGTTCGCCCTCGTCGGCGTTGATCGCGACCAGCCGCGGCTTCGGCGCGTTCTTCATGAAGCCCCATTTGGTGGCCGTCGGGAAACCGGCGCCGCCCAGGCCGCGCAGACCGGAGTCCTTGATAACCTCGACGGTCGCATCGCGGTCGCGGGCGCCCGACAGACATTCGGTGAGCATCTTGTAGCCGCCTTCCGCCTGATAGGCGGCAAGGTCCTGATAGTCGGGTAGCGGCTGCGCCAGGGTCTGTCCGTCGACGGCGGCTTTTACCTTGTCGACGTCGGCGTCGAAAATCTGATGCTGCTTGACGACGGCGACCGGGGCGTGGTCGCAGGCCCCGACGCAGGGGGCATGCAGGATGCGCACGTCCGGCCCCATGACGGTCTTGAGCTTTTCGGTCAGCGCGGCCGAGCCCTTCATCTCGCAGGTGATGCTGTCGCAGACCCGCACGGTCAGTGCCGGCGGTGCGTCCGCTCCTTCCTTCACCACGTCGAAGTGATGATAGAAGGTCGCGACTTCGTAAACTTCGGTCTGCGCCAGGCGCAATTCCGTCGCCAGCGCCGCCATGTGGTCCGCCGACAGATGGCCGAATGCATCCTGGATCAGGTGGAGGTATTCGATCAGGTATTCCCGGCGTCTCGGTCTGTCGCCCAGCAGGCCGCGAACGTCGTCGACGGCCTGATCCGTGATCTGGCGGCCCTTCAGGAAACCGGCACGGTTTCGGCGGCGGCCTTTCTGCGCGGTGGCGATGGACATACGGGAATCCTCCTAGCTTGTTTAACGGCGCCCCGGTCTTGCGCGGGGTCGTGGCCGGGCTGCGCTGGGCCGGGCAGGCGGGCGTGGCGCAACCGGGGAGATGGTGTCGTTAAACGGTTCGGTTCGCGGACCGAATTCTCTTTGGATGTTTGCCGGGCCGTTTCTTCTTAATTGGATGTGGCATTTGGTATACCACAGCGTTTCTATACCATGATCGTCGGCGGACGTGAAGCGCGGAAAAGGCGATTTTCCACCCGTGCCGGTCCCCGTAAGCACGACATCGTCTTCCAGGCCCCGTTGGGCATTCCCCCAGGCCCCGTTGGGCATTCCCCCAGGCCCCGTTGGGCATTCCCATTGTCCCGCCGGGCCCGCGACAACCCCAGGGTAACCTGTCGGTGCCGCCCGGGGAAACCGGGTCTTGCCCCTTGTGTGGTGCCGGGGGCTCAGCAATAGTCGGGGCAGGGGGCCGGACCTCTCGCGCCCGACGCGAGGGATGCCCGGCAAAGGAACAAGGAGGTCCCATGAGCAACGACCTACGTTTGGCGCAATTGCTCTGTTCGCGCCTATGCCACGATCTCGTCGGCCCGGCCGGTGCGGTCAACGCGGGTCTGGAATTGGCTGAAGAAGGCGACCTGGACGGCGACGCCCTGGACCTCGTGACCTCCAGCGCCGCCGAAGTGACTCGCCGCCTGGCGTTTTTCCGGATCGCCTTCGGTGCCGCCGGGGGCAAGGCGTCGGCGGTCGGCACGCTTAGCCTCAACGAGGCCCGCGAATTGGCCGAGGAGATGTTGGCGGGTGGTAAGGCGACGGTCGCGTGGCCGGAAAGCAGCCACGCGCCGGACAGTTTGGCCGCCGGTGTCGGAAAGGTTCTGCTGCTGATGATCTTATTGGCGTCGGAAAGCCTGCCGCGCGGCGGCACCGTGACCGTTCACTCGGCGGCCCTGCCCGAAGGTGTCGGTCTGGCCGTTGGCGCCGCGGGGCAAGGGGCGGTTCTGAAGCCGGATATGGCGGCCGGGTTGGAAATGGCGGGCGGCGAGGACGATCTGACCGCGCGCAACGTTCATGCCTATTTCGCCCAGCATTTGGCGCAGACCGAAGGGGGGCGGATCGAAACGTCCCAGGAAACGGACGATGAGATTCAATTTATGGCCTTGTTTCCAAACGATAAAATTGCATAGACGCAATTCCTAAACTCGCCTGGTATTGGATGGTGTAGGGTTGGGGCATACCTTGGTCTATAGGCCATCAGATATAGCTATTTCAGCTTTAAATCATTTGCCGCCCCGGAGGGGTTTTGGTTTAATTTCCGAGCCTTAGATTTCTCCGTCAGGAGACATGTCGCGCCGCGGGCCCGTTTTCGGGTCAGGTCGCCGGTGCGACGCGTCTTTGTGACGTCACACCAACGAAATGTCGGCACCGCTCTTGCATGGGGGCTGACATAGGGACCGGATAACGGGGTGCCCGCCCCAGGGAGTTGCACAAATGGATGACCTTCTTACCGAATTCCTGACGGAGACGTCGGAAAACCTTGCGGTCCTCGACGTCGAATTGGTCAAATTCGAACAGGAGCCGGATAACAAGGAAATCCTCGGCAACATCTTCCGCCTGGTTCACACCATCAAAGGGACGTGCGGGTTTCTCGGCCTGCCGCGGCTTGAATCGGTCGCCCACGCGGGTGAGAACGTCCTTGGCAAATTCCGCGATGGCGAACTGGAAGTCACGCCCGAAGCGGTGACGCTCATTCTCAAATGTCTCGACTGCGTGCGCGACCTTCTGGGTCAGCTTGAAGAAACCGGCCAAGAGCCGGAAGGCGACGACCAGGAATTGATCGACGCGCTGAACGCCTATGCGGAAGGCGGCCCGTCCGCTTCCGCGGCTGCCGCGGCTGCCGCGCCTGCC
>MDTA01209997.1_pt1 | contig 12912 bp, 12 predicted proteins | sample 811151 | NCBI WGS metagenome assembly MDTA01 (sample SAMN05326648, study PRJNA326480) | marine metagenome | isolation source: seawater | place: Indian Ocean: South | collected 2010
CATATTTTTATAGTCTGGACCCTTAAAATAAATATGTGGTTTAATCTGTTTAATAAAGTTTATTGGTGTTTTTTCTTTATTTATGTAAATCGCATCAATCGATTGTATTGCCTCTAGAACTTCGGCTCTAATAGTTGAATTAAATATAGGTCTATTTTTTCCTTTGTTTACAAACCTGTCTGATGTGATGCTGACTACTAAAAAATCACCTAGCTTTTTAGCAGACTTAAAATGTTTAATATGGCCAAAATGCAAAATATCAAAAACTCCGTGACAAAGAATAATTTTTTTATTTTTATCTTTTTCAATTTGAATTTTTTTCTTAATCTGCTCTAAATTAAATAGTTTATTAATAATTTTCATAATCCTTTTTTCCTAGATAATAAAACCATTTTTTTTTTGTCTTTTAATCTTCTCAGGTGTCCAAACAGGTGCTAATTTCCAATCATTAATGGACTCTTTTAATTCTTTCACGCCCTCTTCAATTGAGATCTTTGGTTTCCATTTTACCTCTTTTTTTATCCTTCCAATATCCGCAAAAGTTGTTTCTGGTTCACCTGGTCTCTTTGGAATAAATACTTTTTCTCCCCCAAGTAAATCAGCTATTCTATTAATACTAACTGTTTTGCCACTCCCTACGTTAAAAATTTTATTTTTAAGGTTTTTTTTTTCACTTACTTTAATAAGGGCACTCACTATGTCTGAAACGTGAGTAAAATCTCTTTTTTGTCTTCCATTTCCTACAATTGTGAAAGGTTTTTTAGCAACTTTTTGAGCTAAAAATACTCCAAAAACAGCTCCATAAGTTCCAGATGATCTTGCCCTTTTGCCATAAACATTAAAAAATCGTAATGAGGTAGCATTTAATCTATAGACTTCAGCGAAATGTAAAACAAGTTCTTCACCTAGCCTTTTCGTCAGAGCATATGGATATTTTGTAGAAATTTTTTCTTTTTCAGAAGTAGGATAATTTTTTGGTATTCCATAGCAGGATGATGATGCTGAATATAAAAATCTTTTTACTTTATTTTCTTGAGAAGCTTTTAAAACGTTAAAAGTACCTTGCACGTTAGAAGAAAAATAATTTGATGGATTTTCAATACTAGGAACTATATCTGCTAGAGCAGCTAAATGAAAAACGTTATCTATATTTTTGAAATGTTTACTTATCGCTTTATAATTTCTAATATCTTGATTTACTATTTTTATTTTTCTTTGAATGCTTTTGATGTTATTTTTTTTTCCAACTGAAAAATTATCGATTATTGTAACATTATGGCCAAGAGAAATTAAGCGCTCGCTTAAATGACTTCCAATAAATCCAGCTCCACCTGTTACTATTGATTTCATCTATTTCTTTGAAGCTTTAATTTTTTTTTAAGAATAGTGGGCCAAGATGATTTAAATTCCAGATTTTTATCATCAATATATATATCAAATGACGGTTTACCAAAGATTAGCTCATTGTAATTTAATCCCCAACCATTAAGTTGTTTTTTTGTAAAAATATAACCTTGAGTTTTAGCCTGATTTTTATTTTCTTTATTTCTTCCCATAAACCTGGAAGTAAATAATTTTATGTAATATCCCTGTTGATGTAAATTATTTACGAATTTTATCTTCTTTTTATACGGTATAGAATTTTTATAATTATTTGTAAAAGTTTTACAAATTGTATTGTCAATATCTATACATATGATTATTTTCTTATTTTTTTTCATAAAATCTTTTCCCAGTATCTATGTCTAATTTAATTTTTTTCAAAATTTTGATCAAATTGCTACATGAGTTTTGCTTATAATATGGATTAGTATTTTTTTTTAATTTACTTCTGAATTTTTTTGAAAGACCTTTTTTTAACGCTGCTTCAAATCCTTTCAAGCTGTATTGACAATCAATTACAGAATTAGATTTAATTCTTCCATCTTGCCTTCTTCCTATATTAATAGATGGAATATTTAAGCTCGGTATTTCAATTATACCACTAGATGAATTGCCAATTACTAAATTACAATTTTTAGCCAAAGATAAATATAATTTGTGACCAAGAGAATTTACTAATAATGATTTATCTTTATTTAATTTAACAAATTTTTTAAGTATCTGAAAAATTTTTGTGTTTCCCATATCAATATTTGGGGCTGTGAAAATAAGTTTTGTATTTTTAACTTTTTTCATACAATTCAAAAATTTACTTAAATTATTTATTAGTTCAGATTTACCGAGAGTTTCTGGGTGAAATGTAATTAAGAAATTATTTTTAAAGAGTCTTGTTTTAATTTTCTTCTCAATTTCATCTTTTCTATAAAAAATAGTTTTCTTTAAATTTTCTACACCTAAAGATCCAATAACATATATATTTTTGGGATTTTCTCCCATGCTAATGACTCTTTGTTTATAAATATTGTTTGAAACAAAATGAAAACTGGCCATTTTTGTTATTGAATGTCTGATTGCATCATCTATTTGCGCGTAAGTACTCTCTCCACCATGTATATGAGCTATTGGTATTCTTAAATATAAAGATGCTATTGAAAAAGCTAAACTTTCGAATCTATCTCCCAATATTAAAACCATATCAGGTTTTATCTTCGATAAAATTTTTGTATATTTTATTATTCCATCTCCGGTAGCTTTTGAAATACTTGAAATTTTGTCATTATTAATAACAAGTGGTATTTTTTTGTAAATTTTGATTTTATCTTTAACAATTTCCGTATAACTATTTCCATATTTCGGTATTAAGTGCATACAAGTAACAATTAATTTTAAATCCATATTTCTCGTGTTTTGTAACTTTTTGAGAAAATTAGACATAATGCCATAATCTGCCCTTGATCCTGTAATTACACATATTTTTCTTTTAAATTTCATTTAATCTGTTCGTTTCTAGAGTAATTTCTTTTTGATTTTTTTCCTAAAATTTTATCCCAGAATATTGGTGATTTACCAGTGCCCGGACGCTTGGTCGTTATATTCTTGATTGTGAAAAATTCTCCTTGATGGATATGTTCTTTAGCTACTATTGATTTTCTTACCAATTTAATATTTTTTTTTTCACTAGGTGATACCTTTTTATTTTCGCTACCGAAGGCAAGTTCAATGTTTCTGATTGATTTCACTAATTTTTTTAGTTCATCAAGAGACAAACTTGCTTTATGATCTGGACCTTCATAATTCTTATTTAAGGTAAAGTGTTTTTCAATCACCTTTGCCCCCATCCCTACTGCAGCAATCGAAGCTTCAATGCCAGGGCTATGATCTGATAAGCCTACATTGATTTTAAATAATCTTTTGAATTTTTTTATTACTTTTAAATTGAGATCTTTAAATTTTGATGGGTAATCAGTATTGCACTGTAGTAAAGATATGTTTTTTTTATTTGTTCCGTTTAATATTAATTCTTTTAAGGCTTTTCTAATTTCTTTAATATTAGACATACCTGTAGATAAAATTATTTTTTTTTTAAACTTACCGACATGTCTTAAATATGGAAGATTATTTATTTCACCCGAAGGGATTTTAAATATTTTAAGATTTATGCTTTTAAGAAAATTAAGACTGTCAATGTCAAAAGCTGACGCTAAAAAACCAATTTTATTTTTTTTACATAATTTTTTTAACTTTTTAAGCTCTATTTTAGTAAGCTCCATTCTTTTTAACATTTTAAGTTGTGATTCTTTGATATTAGTTTTTACATAATTTGGTTTTTTTGCATAATCTGTTGAGAGATTTTCTGAAAAAAATGCCTGAAATTTTATGAAATCAACTCCTAATTTAGATGCAGCTTTGACCATTTTTTCTGCAATTTTAATATTACCGTTATGGTTAACACCGGCTTCAGCAATTATTGTGACTTTATTTTTAGATTTTGAATTCATTTTTTCTCATCATTAGTTTTTGACTGCTAGGTAAATTTATAACTCTTTTGTAAATATTATTTGCACCGTCTAAATTCATTTTTTGACATTTTCTGTAAGGTTTCAACTCAGAAATTAATCTCCAAGCAGGCCTCATATAAATTTTTTTTTTATGACCTAATTTGATAAGTTTATTTTTTAAATAAGAAATCTCGTTATCAAGAATAATTGTTTGCAACCAATAGTTACTTTTTGTATAACTATTTTCCCTAAATAACTTGATACCTTTTATCTTTAAAAAAATCTTTTCATATTTTACAAATAATTTTCTCTTGAGTGCTAAAAATTTTTTTATTTTATTAATTTGTGCTAGGCCAAGTGCAGCGTTTAAGCTAGGAAGTCGAAAATTATATCCAATTTTATCATGAATATATTCCCATTTATGGTCGACTTTTGCTGTTGAGATTAGATGTTTTATCTTTTTATCTAAATATTTATTTTTAGTTAGAATAGCTCCACCTCCACCCGTAGTAATTATCTTATTTCCATTAAAACTTAAACAGCCAATATCCCCAAAAGTTCCAAGATGCTTTTTTTTATAAAAACTTCCAAAACACTCTGCCGCATCTTCCACTACTTTTAATCTAAATTTTTTTGCTATTTTAATTATATTTTCGATCTCACATGCGTGACCAAAAACATGTACGGGAATTATTACTTTAATTACCTTACCTGTTTTTTTGTTAAAACATTTATTCTTTTTCAAAACCGTAACTTTTTTAAGATAGTTTTCTAGTTTGTTACAATCTACTCCAAAATCTTTTATATTTGAGTCAACAAAATGAGGCTTTGCTCCCAAATAACTTATTGCATTAACTGTTCCAACAAAAGTAAGTGAGGGTACTAAAACTTCCTCATTTTTTTGCACTCCAAGAGCCTTTAAAGCTATGAAAATTGCTTGGGTACAGTTAATAGTAGAAATAGCGTATTTTGAATTTGTATAAACCTGAATTTTTTTTTCAAATTTTTGGACGTAAATGCCTTTTGTCGAAACATAATTTTTTTTAATCGTGTCAGACACATATTCAATCTCCTTTAGTCCAAGTGATGGCTCGTGTAAAAAGTGAGGGCCTTTGCCCAATAAATGTTCAACTGATCCAATTACGGAATTTATTGAAAACTTTTTCATTTATCTTTTAGATTGAGTATATATCGGAGTTATAAAATTTTAAGTTTTTTGGATTTTCAAACCATTTAATCGTTTTTTCTAATCCCTTTTTAAAACCTTTTATGCCGCTATATTTTGGTTTCCATTTAAGTAATTTTCTTGCTTTTGTATTTGATGCAAATAATCTATTTACTTCACTATTTTTTGTTCTCACCCTTTTTTTGTCGATGATCACATCAAACTTGTAACCAAAGTCTTTTTTCAAAATTTTGATAATATCTTTAATTGAAATTTCAAAATTGTTTCCAAGATTTATAATCTCACCTGATATCTTATTATTTTTGATTGTTGTAATGTATGCTTCTGCTGTGTCTTCAACATAGGTAAAATCTCGTGTTGGGCTTAAGTTGCCTAATTTTACCGAATTTTTATTTTTATTCATTTGAGTAATTATTGATGGAATAATCGCTCTAGTCGATTGCCTAGGGCCAAAAGTATTAAATGGTCTAATAATAGTTATTGGTAAAGCAAAAGATCGATTAAAAGACATTGCTAATTGATCGGCTCCAATTTTACTTGCAGCATAAGGTGATTGAGCATTTAATCTATGCTGTTCAGTTATTGGAATAGTTTGAGCACTACCGTAAACTTCGCTTGTAGAGGTAATAATAGTTTTTGAAACATTGTTCGCTTTTGAGGCATTTAATATATTATAAGTTCCATTGATGTTAGTATCTATATAGCTCTTAGAAGCATAATAAGAGTATGGAATACCAATTAAAGCAGCTAAATGAAAAATTACATCAATATTCTTCGAGTTATTTAAAACAAATTCTTGATCTCTTATATCTCCAGAAATAATTTCCAAATCTTTAATAATTCTTTTATCAAGATTATCAAGCCATCCATTTGATCCTCTTGAATTGTAAAAAGTGAATGCTTTTACTTTATAATTTTTTTTAATTAACTTTTCAACTAAGTGAGAACCTATAAAACCGCATGCACCTGTAACTAAAATCTTCATAAGACTAATTTTCAATTACTCCGTTTTTTAAATTAATAATCTGATCGCAATCCTGAATTGTAGTATTTCTGTGCGCTATCATAATCATCGTTTTTTCCTTTAAATTTTTTTTTATATTTTCAATAATTTTTTTTTCAGTTTCATTATCTAAAGCACTTGTAGACTCATCCATAAATAAAACACTGGGGTCTCGATATATAGCTCTTGCCAAAGCGACTCTTTGTTTTTCACCACCAGATAATTTTATTCCGTCATTTCCAACCTGAGTTTTTATTCCCTGTGGTAAATCTAATATTTTTTCTTTTAAACAAGCCATTTCTAATGAGAACTCTAATCTTTTTTTATCTACTTTTTCATTTAAAAAATCAAATGAGATATTTTTTTCTATAGATGCGTCAAGTAGATAAATATTTTGTCCAATAAATCCAATTTTTTTTCTCCAACTATCTAGGTCCTGAAATATACTTTTATTTTTAAAATATATATTACCTTGATTAGGCTTTAAAAGACCTAGCATTAGATGAAATAAAGTACTTTTTCCAGCCCCAGTTTCTCCAGTTATGCCTATTTTTTTTCCCTCTTTAATTTCAAAATTAATTTTTTTAAGAATATTTTCTTTTTCATCAGGGTAGCAGAAAGAAACTTCACTTAATGATATAAAATTGTTAGTGCTTCTTGTATTTATATTATTAATTTTCTTTTCATTTATATTTGTTTGGGAGGCTTTATATTCTTGTAATTCACTCAAAATTGTATTCACACTAGGAGTGTAAAGCCTTAAATATGTAATACTTGTAATAATTGAATTAAAAGCAGGGATAAATCTTACCACTGATATTACTATTAAAGACAAAACAGTGAATAATTTAGTTATATCGTTGTTTAGGTTTAATGCGATTATTGTTGAAACAGTTATAAAAAGGATCGATAATGTTTCTAAAATTATTCTCGGTGTTCTCTCAAAATAAGTAAAGTGAAATATATTTCTTTCAAGTTCTTTTCGGTTTTGATCATAGAGCTTTAAAATATCTTCCTCTTTATTTAATATTTTAATATCTTTAATAGTGCCAAAAGTTTCATTAATCATTTGAATTAACTTTACTTTTAAATCTTCATTTCTTTCAGACTTATTTTTAACTATCGGCCTTATTATCCTTATATACAAAAATGAAAGAAAGAAAAAAAGTAATGTAACGCTGATCGTTACAACTGGGTTTACTATTACTAAAAGTGAAAATATGACTAATAATGCCAATACCTCTCTGTACATATTAATCAATTGAGATAAATAAACACTCAAACCCTCAACTGATTGTGTTGTGTTTCTTGTCAAAACTGCTGGATTATTTTTTAAGTGATAACTAAATGGAGCATATAGATAGTTTCTTAATAGTTTTGAGGAAATTTCTAATTTTATTTTTTCAATGAGCCTGCTTGTAAAGTCAATTAAAAAAAATAATAAAGTATTTTTAATGAGAAAAATACATATGACTATTATCCCAAAAACCTTAACAAGATCGGTATAATCTAAATTGGAAAAATAAAAAAAATTGAAACTTTCAAATTTCTCTATAATAAATGAGGCATCTATTATAAGAGCAACAAAAATGGGAATGGATCCCAAGGATACAAACTCTGTAAAAAAGGTGAGAAAATTCAAAAATAAGATTAAATTTAATTTAACTTTGTCTTTATTTTTTAAAATACTTTTTATTTTATTTATCACAAAATAATTTTTTTATTTAGACAATGCTCCGCACTTTGTAAAAGTTCGATTTTACAATTGAGACATAAATTTTAATCAATTATACTGGTTCAAATAGATAGTTTTTTTTGTTTATTTGAACTTTTATATTTCCTACTAAAACACTTAACTTGCCTTTATTTTGTTCAAGTACCTTTAATAATGTTCCACTTAAAGGACCCGATAAAAATTTATATTTTCTATTTTCAAAAATTCTAAATACATTCTTCTTTATTAAACCTTCACTGTTCTCTAAACTTTTACACTTTTTGATAAATTGTGAAATTTCAATTTGTGCATTGCTAAATCCGTCTAAAAAGTACTTCAAGCCTTTTGTGGTTCTTAAATATCTAAGAAAATCTTTGTTTTCAAAATTTTGATTGAAACAGAAAATATAATCTCCTAGTAAATTTATTTGCTTGCTAATTTTTTTATTATTTTTAAAACCCTCTATATGAAGCTTGGGAGTATAGAACTCACAATTTCCCCCTAGTTTTTTTTTAAACTCTTTTTTAAAAAAGTTAATCTTTTTACTGTCAATTTTTATTACAGACCACATTTACTCTATCTCTCTTTTTAATTCGTCGTATTCTTTCATCTTACGTTTCATAAAGTTGATAGTGAGTTTAGTTTTTTCTGCGATACCTTGTGGTGTTAAGATATAGAGATAATTAATTTTTTTAGGATTATTTTTAAAACTTTGAATTTTAATAAGCCCTTTTTGTTGTAATGCTTTTAAACAATAGTTTAGCTTGCCCAAACTAAATCCAAGCTCTTTAGCCAATTCTCTTTGGCTTGACTCTGGTCTTTGTTGCAACTTACGTAGTATTTTAAAGTGATCTTCTTTATTTTTCATAATGTTCAATAATTGAACGACTATAACGTTCATAATTTGAACAGTAAAGTAATTTTTGCTTTTTTTTACCTAATAAATAAAGGGAAATTAGTGTCTCTTCGCTAAATCAGAATTTCTTTTACTCTTTCTTTTATAAATTTTTGAGGATTTATTTGTGTGTTTATTATGTAATTAACTCCTTTATGAAGTTTTTTATAATATTCATCGTTAGTCATGTTTAATATAGTTAAAACTCGATCTTTAAATTCATCATAACTACTATCCTGATTTAAATTACAAATCCCATCATCCGGGAAAATTATATCTTTATGACCAGTAAAATTACATGCTAAAACTTTTTTTTTGAAAATAAAGGCCTCTCTTAAAATTGTAGAACAGAAACCGATTACTAATTTACTTTTAGCTATATTAACATAGCCTGAGTATTCTTTAAAATTAAGTGGAAATATTTTAAAATTACTGTTTCTAATATAGTTTTTATAAAAAATAATTTCTGCATCCCTATCTTTCTCACTAGCTTTTCCGGTAAAAATAATTTTCAAATTTTTTTCCTGCCCAAGTCTGAATACATAATCTGCGACTTGACCCATTTTATCTTGAAAATTTTGAATATGAGACCAGTCTCCGTCTAAATCAGGCTGGAATTCTGAAATTAAACAAATATCGAAATTTTCAGATTTATCTAAAATCTTTTTTGAATTTATAAAATCTTTAGCGAAAGAAGCCTGTAAAGAGCCAATACTTTTATATTTTTTGATATTACATTTTTTCCATTGGTGAATAAATATGTCAAAATCACTAAAGCACAAAAATTCTGGAATATTTATTTTTTTTGATTGAGCCAAATTTTTCCATACTGTATCCCCTCTATTCGCAGATTGAACTGCTATAAATTTTATCTTAGTGTCCTCTAAAGCTTTCGATATATTATGATATTCAGGACTATTATCATTATAAGTAATTACTAATTTTGGAGATGCTGACTTGATTAAAGCAATCAAATAGTTTTCTTTAATGCTTCTGCGAAAAATATTTTTTAACATAAATTTTAATATTTCCATTGATATAAATACTTCTTTTATTTTTTCTACTCTTGTAGAAACTACTTCAAAATCGAAATCTACAAGAAGTTTTTCTAAACCATAAGATCCCTCACAATCAAAGATAAGTAAATTTTTTTGTTTGTTTTTTTTAAATTTAAAATTAATTTTTTTCAATAATTTAAATAAAATTCTAATTCTTCGTAATTTTATTACGTAAAAATAATAAAAAGATTTCATTAAAAAATTGCTGTAGTATTTTTTATATCCTTTTTTTAAAAATTCTTCTTCCAAAAAGGGTTTTATAGTAATTATTCTGTCAAAATTAGGAGATATAATTTTAGCTTCGCGTTTTTTGGTCATTTTAGACTAATTAAATCATTTTTTACTAGATTGTTCAACTATTGAACGATATATATAATTAAATTTAAATATGCTTGTTTCAATTATTATAACTAATTACAATTATGGCAATTACCTTCATCGTTGTATTAGAAGTTGCCTCAACCAAACGTTACCAATAGATCAATTTGAAGTGATATTGGTTGATGATTTTTCAAAAGATAATTCACATAGCATTGTAGAAGAATATAGAAGTTTACCAAATTTTAAATACATAAGAAATAAAAAAAATCTAGGTGTAGCTCATTCTGCTAATACTGCAATTAAAAAATCTAAAGGTAAGTATTTTGTAAGAGTTGACTCAGACGACTACATTAATAAAGAATTTGCAAATATCTTATCCCTTTATCTGGAGGAAAACCCAAAAAAATTATGTGTTGCTTGCGACTATTATTTAGTTAATGATAAAGAGATCAAAATTCAAAAAGTTTCATCAAAAGAAAAACCAATATCATGTGGAATTATGTATAATAAAAAAAAACTTTTAAAAGAAGGCTTATACAATGCTAAATATAAGCACAGAGAAGAAGAAGAGTTGAGAATCCGGCTTGGTGATAGATATAAAATCCATAATCTGAGTTTACCCCTTTATAGATATCGAATGCATCAAACTAACAAAACTAAATCAAAAGATTATTCAGATAAGTTTAAATTAATGATAAATCAAATGAAAAGAATTAATCTCAAAAATAAAATTAGTAAAAAAGATTTATTAAGAAATATTGCTATAATTATTCCAGCTAGATCTGGTTCAAAAAGACTGAAAAATAAAAATATTTTTAAATTTATGTCAAAACCTATGGTTTATTGGGCGATTAGAGCTGCGTCAGAAAGTGCGTTTAAAAATAATGTTTATGTATCCTCAGATAGTAAAAAAATTTTAAATATTTCACAAAAATTTGGTGCTAAAAAAATTTTGCGGCCTCGACTGCTATCAGAAGATAAGGTATTTAAACTTGAAGCTATAAGACATGCGGTTGAATACATAGAAAGAAAAACTAGAAGAAAACTCTCGCTGGTTGTAAGCCTACAAGCGAACTCACCAGAAGTAACCTCGCTAGATATTGATAAATCCATATACCACTTAATGAAATATAATCGTCAAGAAGTAATATCTATCAATAATGATAACAATGCTAATGGTGCGATTAGAGTTATGAGAAGAAATGCTGTTTTTCAGAAAAGTTTGAGCACTTATTTAGGTTGTGTTGTCACTAATACAACTGATATCCATACACTAAAAGATATTAAAAAGATTTATAAAAAAAATGAAATTAAATATTAAACAAAGAAATGTAAAAATAATTGCTGAAATTCATCCTCAACATTTAGGTTCTATTAAAGAAGTGGAAAGAATGATACTTCAATGTAAAATTGGTGGAGCAGATTATGTTAAAGTACAACTATATAGCTCAAAAAAACTTTTCAATAATTTAGAAAGAGAATATCTTGAGTTTACAAAAAATGAATTTCTTAAAATTGCTGAATATTCTAAGCAAGTCGGAATTAAACTTTTCGCCTCTATTTTTGACGAAGAAAAAATTGATTGGTGCGATGAAGCAGATCTTGATTTATTCAAGATTGCAAGTAGGACTGTTGAAGACGAAAAGTTATGCAAGAAAATAATTTCAAAAAATAAAACAGTTTTTATGTCGCTAGGTATGTATGATTATAAAAAAAAACCTTTTCCTTTTAAAAATAAAAATATTATTTATCTTTATTGTGTTTCTAAATATCCTACACCACTTTCAGAAATTGACATGCCGGACTTTAATAATAGTCAATTTCGAGGGTTTAGTGATCATACGATCGGAATAACGGCATCCATATTTGCAGCATCAAGAGGAGCAGAGTTTATTGAGAAACATTATTCGAATAACAAATCTTTAGGGGTAGATACTCAACAAGCACATGTTTGTAGTATGGATTTTGATGATTTGGTAGAATTAAGGAAGCATTGCGACTCAATTTCGTTATTAAAAAATAAATAAAATGAAAAAGTGTATTATCTGTGGGAATAACAAGTTTAAACTTATTTGGCACGGAAAATTGAGAAATTCAAGTAATGGATTTACTAAAAAGAGAGAGAAAATCTATCAATGCCCAATCTGCGATTTAGCTTTTTTAAAAGATAGAAGAAAAAAATTAGAAGACTCGTCTGTAACAAGAAATATATTTAATAAGAGCAACTCTTATAGAGAATTTGTTAAATTCCACTCTCCTAGAGAGCAAGCCAAGCTTGAGTCTATTGAAAAACATATATCTTTCAAAAATAAAAATATTTTGGAATCTAACTGTGGGACTGGAATTTTATTAAATAAACTGAAGAGAGTTGCAAGAAGTACAACAGGACTGGATAGTCCTTTTTATAAAAAGATTATTGAAAAATATGGTCATAAATATTTCTCAAGCATCGATGAAATAATTAAAAGTAAGGTAAAGTTTGATATAGCTTTTAGTTTATCAGAAATAGAGCATAAATATGATCCAGCTAACTTTATAAAAAAAATGAAAAAAATTTTATCAAAGAATGGTGTAATAATTTTGAGAATTCCAAATTTTAATAATATATACATGTATATGCTAGGCAACAGCTTTTTAAAATATGACTATAGAATATCTCATAACTTTTATTTTGGTGAGAAAAATCTAGATTTATTTTTTAAAAAACTTAATTTTAAAATAGTAAAAAAATTTGGTTTGAATGAATACACTTTAAATCATCTTCTTAATTACATTAATGTCAAAAAACGTGTTCCTGTAAAAGGATTAAAAAAATATTTCGAAAAAAAAACTGAGAAGTTTGTTAAACAAAATA
>MDTA01092908.1_pt1 | contig 12910 bp, 7 predicted proteins | sample 811151 | NCBI WGS metagenome assembly MDTA01 (sample SAMN05326648, study PRJNA326480) | marine metagenome | isolation source: seawater | place: Indian Ocean: South | collected 2010
GGCTGGAAACTTATCGCCGCTGACACTGTTGACGGCATCAACAGAACTGCATGGAAACATGATACCTACGGTTTCTTCTTCCATAAACATGATGCCAACTGGAAGGAAATTCCTGGTGGGGCCTCAGAAACCGTTGGCTCTCCTTCTTTCTACAATCTGGAAACCGGCTTCGATCAGGATCTTGATAATGACGGATTTAAAGGAACACCTCCTCTTTCCTCACAAGAATTATTAAGAATTTCAAATTCGATTTACAGTAATGAATGGCTTGAAATAATAAATCCGATTTATAAAGATTATTTAGGAGATAAAAAAGTACCTTATTATATTCACTCTGGTGGAGATACAGCTTCTGTTGGTTGGGAAGAAGATAATATATCTAAAGGCAGAATTATTGAAACAGTTGATAGTAAAGATTATCAATTATTTATTGTAGATAGTTTCAATAAAATTGATAGTCTTATAGATCTTGATTTTGAATTATTTAACAATAATAATGGCTCCCTAATAAACATATACGCAACAGCATATGATCCTAGTAACGATACCATTGGCGAGGCATTTGCTTGGGACAGTTACGTTGATATTGAATTTAAAATTACAGATGATGTTAGAGAAAACTACTTAACAATAATTCATGAGATCGGGCACGCACTAGGATTAGAACATCCGGATGGAGATGGTAATAATTCAGCATTTGATATTAGTCAAACAATGATGTCTTATAACGATAATCAGGGATTAAAAGATATTTGGTTCACTGAATCAGATATTCATACCCTTCAAAGAATTTGGGGTAAAGAAAGTAACGAAAATAGTAATCCGATATCAGATACAACCTTAGAAATCATATCTATTCTTACAGGGAAAAATAAATACTCGGGAAATATAACTATCACTGATGCAAATGGTACTAATATTTCCGCTGCAGATTTAAGCACTATTGCCGGAGATACAACTGGAACGGTAACGGTTTCAAATAACATTAACATCACAGGAACATCAGCAGAGATAGCAGCAGCAGTAGCAATTGTTGACACCTTCGGAGGAACTCCAACAGCAACATTAAGTGATGCTCATACCCTCGCTCAGTTAAAAGCTATCAATAATGCAATTCCCGGAACCCTTGGATTGAATGACTACTCTGTTGCGCTTAGTGGTTCTTTTAATGATCTTGTGGCGGCCCTTACAGGTACTTTTGCTTCTTCCTACAAAGGCACCATAGTAATTACTGAGAGACCTACAGAAGCTCAAATAAATCTTATCAACTCGCTCACAGCTGGCTCTGTAACATATGAAGGCGATGCTTCTTATGAGATTGCCCGCCATTACTCTGCTGCAATGGATAGCGTAAATCTAATCAACGAACTAATGGATAAAGAGAGTAGAACAGCCGAAGAAGATGAAAGAGTTTGGAGGAACGTTGCTCACTTAAAAATAATGGTAAACAAAGAATTCTGGACTAATGAAGATCTTACACCTTTTTACATGGCAATTTCCAATGGCACATCTACAAGAATAGGTACTACCACAGAAATTATTTCTATTCTTAGCGCAATTGATAACTACTATGGAAACGTCACCATAACTGATGTACCTTCGCTCGCAGAATTAAAGTTTATTAATAATGCGACTTCTGGAACTATCACTCTCGCTAAACCTAATGTTGACTTTTCAGGATCAGCAGCAGACTTTGTTGAAGCCTTTTCTGGAACAATTACAGAACACAAAGGTCATATCAATCTTACGGATATACCCACAGATACACAATTAGCATTTATAAATAATGCAAGTAATGGAACTATAAAAATTAATGGTGGCGTTCATAGTAATGATATTGTCAAGCTTAATACTGCATTTTCAAATAGTGGATTAATAGATATTGACTTAAAAGAAGACAATAATTCCGATAAGGTCATTTTTAAAACTGACAATAACTCCAAATGGGTAACTTTTAATAATGATGGAGAATACTCAAATTCCTTCGCATTTAATAAAATTTATAATTTTGGAAATTCGGATCAATTAGGCATCTTTTATGGCGATTCAATAATAAGTAATGGATTATACCAAGAATTAGATTCAGCAACCAGCGCTCCCGCATTCAGAATGAGAGATAAAATTATTTATGAAGATACATTTAATAGTGATGATGGATTAATACTTACAAATGCATATGTTAAAGAGGAGGCAAATATTAGAGCAAATCTTCAAAATATTATTAAAACTGGCGGAACTGCTTATGATATCAACGGCAATTCGAGCATAGATTTTACTTATATTTTGTATTCACAATCATCTGAAGATACATCACAAGTATCAGCTTATATTTATACAGGTTCTTACAGTGCATTAAATCAATCATCATATAATGATTTTGATAATACAAAACTTAAAATTACTGGTCTCGCTGAAATTGTTAATATTGAAAATGGGTTTCTAAATATGAATAATTTCTCAGATTTAAATTATTAGCATTTATATTTTGACTATCAAATGCAATTCCAATATATGTATGAGTAAAAATAAATTTCAATAATTTAATCAGAAATATCTATCCAATAGTATTTATCATATTGAACATAGGAAGATACATTGCGATAAGAATAAATGCCACTACTATCGCAACAAAAACGATCATAAATGGTTCTATTAATGAAGTTAAACTTTTTACTGAACTTTCTACTTCATCTTCATAAAAATCAGCAAGTTTATTGACCATTTCACTTAATTCACCAGTCTCTTCTCCAATTCTGAACATAGCTGAGAACATTTGTGGTATTACCTTCTGAGTAGATAAAACTTTATAAATAGGTTGCCCAGATTGAATCTCAACATTCATCTTTTCTATAATATTTTTAAATACTCTATTGCCTAGTGTTTTTTTTGATATTAAAAGCGACTCTAGGATAGGAATACCTGCAGAATTTAATGCCGCTAAAGTTCTTGAAAAATTGGCCAAAGAAGATTTAGTAACTAAATCTCCAACTAAAGGTAACTTTAAAAGTATTGAGTCCCTATATAAGAGAAATGATTCTTTTTTAAAAAGTTTTTTTCCATAAATAAATATAATTATTAGTATCGGTAATGTTTTTAAAATTTGAAGTGGATCTCTAACAAAATCAGATGCATTAATCATAAATTGAGTCAATCTAGGCAATTCTGTACCTGATGATGCGTACATATTTTCAAAAACAGGAATTACAAAAAGCATCATTATTGCTACAACAATAAAAGTTAGAATAAATATAGCGATAGGGTAAGTTACTGCACTTTTTATTTGACTTTTAACTTTTGATAAACTTTCAAGAAGTAGTGCTTCTCTATCAAGAACTTCCTCTAGAAGACCTGCCAACTCTCCAGCTGAAACCAAAGCAATATACATATCATCAAATACTTCAGGATATTTTTGAAGAATGGATACAAACGTTGATCCTTTACTTAATGATATTGAAGCCTCTTTAAAAACAATTCTTAAAGTTTTATCCTCAGTAGTTTGGTAGAGGATCTCCAATCCTTCAAGAAGGGGTAATCCAGACTTTAACATTGAGGCCAACTGTTTCGTTGCCAACGCTAGATTTTTAGTAGATGGTTTCTTAATTTTATTAGTTCTTTGATTTCTAAAATTCCCTTTATTTTTTCTTAAATTTTTTTGATTAGAAACTTTAATACCTTCATTATTTAATTTTTTTGATTTTTTTCGTTTTGATGGTCTTGAGCTTTGATCCTTATCTTTCTTTTCTAATAAAGCCTTTAATTCAGGGTCTTCAATGAAACTATAGTCCAAAATTTATCTCCTTAATTTTCATAATTATCCAAGATACTACTCATAATATTTTTTTTATTACATTGAGAGAAAGCTTCATCTTTGCTTATCAATCCCTTCTTAGTTAATTCACTTAAAGACTGTTCAAGAGTTTGCATACCAAATTTAGCCCCGATTTGGATCTGAGAATAAATTTGAGATGATTTAGATTCTCTTATTAAGTTCGCAATAGCAGCATTATTTATTAAAATTTCTGCTGCTAGTTTTCTATTCCCGTTTGATGACTTGCATAGTGTTTGAGAAATTACTCCAATAAGAGAACTTGAAAGTTGAGTTCTAATTTGTTGCTGTTGTTCAGGAGAAAAAACATCAATAATCCTATCAATAGTTTGACTTGCAGATGCTGTATGCAAAGTTCCCAAAACCAAATGTCCAGTTTCTGCCGCAGTGATAGCTAAGCTAATAGTCTCTAAATCTCTCATCTCCCCAATCATGATGACATCAGGATCTTCTCTAAGAGCTGCTCTCAAAGCACTGGAAAATGTATCTGTATCTTCTCCAACTTCCCTTTGGCGAATAAGACAATTTTTGTTTTTATAAACAAACTCTATAGGATCCTCGATGGTTAATATATGACTTGAACAGTTTAAGTTAATCCAATTTAAAGCGCTCGCTAGAGTAGTTGTTTTCCCTGAACCAGTAGGTCCAGTAACGATAACAATTCCACGTGTTTTTTTTAATAATTGTTGCACACTTTCTGGAAGTCCTAGTTTAGAGAATGTAGGGATTTGATTATTTAGGGCCCTCATCACACATGCAATATTACCTCTTTCAAAAAATAAATTTATTCTAAATCTTGCAATTCCTTCTAATCCAAAACTACAATCGAAATCTTTACTTTCTAAAAATCTTTCAATTTTTGTATTACCAATTAATTGTTTGAGTTCCATTAATAATTGATCTTCTGAAAAAGATTCATTATCCGCTGGAATCATTTGTCCTTGTATTCTAAAAAAAGGAATTGAATTTCCTGTTAGATGTAAATCCGATCCATTTCTCTCTGCCAACTCTTTCATTAGCTTGTATAAACGTGTTTGAAAGATATTAATCAATTCCTGCATCCTCTAATAAGCATACTCTTTCAACTTCCTCAAGTGTAGTCAATCCCTCTTTAACAAGTTCTAATCCATAATTTAGTAATGTCCTCATTCCATTTTTAACCGAGCTATTTTTAATAGTTTTCGCATTGGCAGATTGCATAATTAGTTCTCTGGTATCTTCATTTATTCTCATAACTTCATATAAACCTAATCTCCCCTTGTAACCTGAACCATTACAAAACTGGCAAAATTTTTCATCTTTAAAATATGAAGAATTAAATTCATTATTATTTTTTCTTTTTATATTTGCCTTACATAATTTTTTTATTCCATTATCAAAAGCCAATTTATCCTTTAAAGGATCAGCATTAACAACACGACTACAAGACTTACAAACTTTTCTTACCAATCTTTGAGCCATTACACCTACAACTGATGAACCTATAAGGTAAGGTGGTATTCCCATTTCAGCAAGTCTTGTAATTGCTGTAGAGGTATCATTTGCATGAAGAGTTGTAAAAACCATATGTCCGGTTAAGGCCGCTTCCATAGCAGTTTGTGCAGTCTCTTTATCTCTTGTTTCTCCTACAAGTATTATGTCTGGATCTTGCCTCATAAGAGATCGGAGTGCTCTAGAGAAATCCAAACCTTTCTCTCTAATTACCTGAACTTGATGAATCCCATCCAGTGTATATTCAACAGGATCTTCTACCGTAGTTATATTCACATCAGGAATATTCCTTTCATTTAGGATTGAATAGAGAGTGGTTGATTTTCCACTTCCAGTGGGACCTACCGCTATAAAAATTCCATATGGATAATTACCCATATTTCTAACCAAATCAAGTTCTTCTTTGAAAATTATTAATTTATTTAATTTCAATAAAGAGGTATCAGATTTTAAAATTCTTAAAACTATTTTTTCACCCCATTTCCCAGGTAAAGTACTCACTCTGAAATCTAAAATATCTTTATTAAACCTATATCTAAGTCTTCCATCTTGAGGAAGTCTTCTTTCAGCAATATCTAGCTTGCTCATCACTTTAATTCTGCTTGTAATTGCTCGAGATTTTGTTTTTGGCAAAGAATAGACTTCTTGAAGGACTCCATCTACCCTATATCTAATTCTCATCCTATCTTCTAAAGGTTCAGCATGAATGTCTGAAGCAGAGAGTTTTATAGAAGCAGTAAGTATTGCTCTTACTGCAGAAATTACTGGATCTTCATTTTTCTGAAGTACATCATCATCAAAGATATTGATCTCCTCTGATGGTTCTTCTTCACTCCCACCAGTTTCAAAAAAATCAAATCTTTCTAAATTATTATCAATTGGACTATTTAAAGAAAAGAGATTTTTATCTTGCTCTTTAAAAGAATTTTCAAATTCTGGAAGTTTAACTTTATCTCCATTTTTAATTGCAAATCCTTCAACAAGTTCTTGATGGTTCTCATTCTTTAGTATGCTTCGCCATTCATCAGAGCTAATTTTCTTTATTGAAACAATTTTTGAAAACTTCTTTTCAATATCTTTTACAAAATCCTTTAATTTATCATATTCGGGATTAATAGCACCTATTTCAATTGCATTATTGTTAACCGACAAAACAACAATCCCTAGACTATCTTTCAACTGATCTGAAACATAACTATTAATGGAAGATATTATTTGATTGTTCCCTTTAATCGATTTCATAGATAAAATAGGTACAATTAAATATACTTAATTTAGATAGATTATTTTTATTATAACCAAATGATTAACCTTAACTTACAACATAGATAAGATACTTTTTATTTAAGATCAAAAATTCTTTAAGTTTTAAAAGAAATGAAATTAATTATTAAATTTGGGTTTATTACTATATCTTCTCATTTATTGTTTATATTTCCCGCGTTTTCTGAAAATAAATTTAAATTAAAAGAAATTCCAAATTTTAATTTAGAAGAAATTAGAGAAGACATTCCAGCCTTAAACGATCCTTTTATATCAAATGATGATTTTGATTATCAACAAAATCCATTTAAAAATCTATCTATTAAGTTAATTGGTTTATTTAAAGTAGAAGATGAGTTGAATGTAATGATTAGAACGTTAAAAGGTTTAGGAAACTACCAAGTTGGAGACAAAATTTATGAAAATATAAGCCTTAAACAAATAGATATTTTAGATAAAGAAATTGTTGTTACAGATGGTATAAGCAGTTACACTTATAAATTAAACAAAAAATGAAAATATTTAAAAAATTTATATCATTTTTTAATAAAAAAAATACCAAAAAGATTATTGGAAAAATTAAAATTTTTAATGATATTAAAAGAACAAAAGTTAAAAATTTTTATTCAAACGACTTTAAACCAAAACTCAAAAAATTTCTTGATAAAGTAATTTTTAATGAGCTTAATAAAGTATCTAAAGAAAAATCCATAAATCAATATATTCTTATAAATTATATTGAAGGATATTTACAAATTTCTGAAATTATTGAATCATCAAATTTTTTAAAGGTTTGTAAGACGTTTGAAATAAATTTACCCAATAATCTAGTCTCTGAAAATAAAGTAATCAATAAAATAGCGCTTTCAGATATATTAAAAAATATTCTTACATTATTTGATAATCATGTTAATAAACCTATATTGCTGAACTTAGATTCATCATTATTCGAGGTGAAGTCGTTGTCTAAGAAAGACTCAAAACGAATAGATATTTTAGATCCAGTAGTAATTTCAGAAAGTCCTTATACTATCGAAAATACTTCAGCGATTATTAAAGATATTAATGAACAAAAATCAGTAACTGTATTTTTTACAAATAAAGAGATAATTGAATCATGGGAAAATTTCTTAATCAATCTGAATAAACCATTGATTGGTATATCCAACGGTTTTATTCAATTAATCTACAAAATATCATTATCAAATAAAGTTCCAAAAGATTTTATAGTTGCAGATGTTGGGATTAATTCCTGTAATGTCTTTTTTCATTCTTCTTCTGGAGAAATAAGTTCTTTAAAATTACCATACGGTACTGAATTATATAACTCAAGAAATGAAGATATAAGAATTGAATTTTTAAAACGTTTTCAATCATCTATTTATCAGTTTTTATCTGAGATAGGATCAAAGACTGAAACTGAAATTTATCTTGGTGGTGAAGGTTTATATGTAGTAGAAAATGATATCAAGGAACTATCAGCCAATATGAATCTTATAAATGAAAAATTAAATTATAAAATTGATTTCTTTGAATCAAAAGATAAAACTAAAGAAAAAAAATTAAAAAAATACCGTAATCAGATTTTTTCTTTAGGGGTTGAAGATTTAAAATATAATGCAATTCAAGATTCTTCTCTTTATAAAAAGTATAAATTTAATTTTGAAAACAAAAAAAATATTAAAAATTTTTCCAAATTAAAAAGTTTAACAAAAGAAGTAAAAAAATTAACACTAAAAAATAAATTTTATTTTTATCCACTTTTCTCTGTTTTTTTTATATCTTTAATAATATGGATTACAGCGATCCCAGCTTTAATAACTAGAAATAAGCTTATCGATGAACATAATAATTTTAAATCAGCCTCAAATAAACTAAAAATTAATAACAATTTAATTAGTAAAAAAATTACAAATTTAATAAATTTCTCTTCTATATACAGAAACCACGCACCTGTTTTTTTATTCTCAAAATTTCTTCAAGAATCAATTCCTACCAAAGATACAAAATTAGTTGGATTCTTGCTAAATAATAATGGATTCAATTTGGAATTAATTTCAAAAAATATCGATAGTATTAATAAGGTAATAAAACTTCTAGAAAATAATCCTATTATTAATGCAAATTCCCTTTCCATTGAAATAATAAGAAATTTAAATTTGAATAATAAATCAAATAATGAAATTCAGTTAAAGTTAAATGGAAGATTGAATAACCTTTCATTGAAAGAGAGGTTGCAATACAGCAAAAAATATAAAAATGATGCGGCTTATATTAAATTAAAACCTTTTTCTAATGTAAAGGACTTGTTTGAATAAAATGACTAAATACCTAAAATCATTTAAAAATTTTTATAGAAAATTAAAATCTATTGATATTCAAGATTTATTTGAAAAAGTGCAATCTATAGATATTGAAGACCTTAGATACATTGACTTCAAAAAGATTTTAAAATCAAATTTATTTTATTCATTTCTTAGTATCTTATCTGCACTCATCTCTGTAAACTTTTTATTAATTCCTGCAGTTCGTAAATCTAATGAAATTAAAAATCAAGCTAAATTATTTACAACCCAAGCTAATCAATTAGACCAACTTAATAAAAAAGTATTGGATAGTGTTTTGCTTAAAGATAATATTGATATTCAAATAAAAGAAATTTCGAAATTATTAATTAGTAAAAATTCTTTAATTTTAATCCCCAGAATATTAAATGAAGCAGCTAAGAATTTAAATATTTCACTTATTGAAATTAGACCAATTCAAAGTAATGAGATATTTTGTTTTTATTCTGAAGATGATAGAACTAACTCTGAACAAGACATTAATCTTGATAATAAGAAATTTAAAGAAATAGGCATTAACAAAAATAAATTTATAACAGAATTCAATGATAATCAAACAATTGAGTTGAATCAATCAAATTTTTTCAAAGAAAGATTAGAAAATTTATTCACAAAAAAATCAGATGAAATAAGTAATATATTTCAATCAAATTTTTATAACATAAATTTAAAAGGTAATTTCTTAGATTCAATAACTTTCATGAAACTAATTCAAGAATATAATGTAATTATATATCCAGTTTGTTTTGAGCCTAGAGGCACATTTTCAGCCAATACTCCAAATAGGAGAACCTCTTTAGATCAATTCAAAAACGACTTAAACATTAGGTTAATTATTAATGTCCCTTCAAATAAAAATGTTTAGAAAGAAGAATCTTTTATATTACTTCAAATATTTTTTTATTAGTAAAAAAATACTTTTATCAATAATGCTATTTGTTCCATTTTCAATATTGTCAATCTCCCAAATATCAGAATCAAATGCTAGTGAAATAATAAAAATCAATCAAAAAGATAGGCTTTTTCTTAATTTCCTGACTGATTTAGAATCAACCAAGATCGTGGTAAATAATATTGGATTAAACCCAAAAATTGAAAAAGTAATATCTGATAAAGAAATAATTATAAAAATATTCAATGAAAAATTAAAAAATAATCTACCAGACTTGGAAAGTGTATCACTTCCTGAAAGAGGAATAGTAACCGCAACATTAAAAGGCCAGGATAGTTATGCAGAACTTAAATTATTATTTTCCAGAAAAATAGAGAAGAATCAAATAAATATCAAATCTAAAAATAACCGACTAGTTATATCTTTGCCTGTGGCAAATGATAATGGTTTTTTAATTTCTGAAGATATTTTTAAGTCGCCTTTTGCAAAGAAAAATTCATCTAAAGAAGTTTCAAAAGCTACTGCTCCCCCTCTTGGAGATATCGCAGTTGGAACTAATTCCTTACCAAATCCTAATTTAATAAAGTTAGATGGTCCTCAAGTCACAATTTACTTCAAAAACACTCCAGCTAAAGAGGCCATTGAATACTTAATCTCCAAAGTTGCATATGATTATGTTTGGGTTAATTCAAATCCAACTTATATTCAAGATACAAATACAAACAAAAATGATAAGAGCATTGATTCACCTCGTTTAGTTACTTTAAATCTTACAAATCTTGATTTTTCAAAAGCTTTTAATGCAGTTTTGATGTCAAGCGGATTGCAAGCAAAATTAGAATCAGGAGTTATTTATATTGGACCGAATGTTAGAAATACAATTTTTTCAGAAAGAACTTCCAAAGTTTACAGGCTTAATCAAACTTCTGCTAATGCAGCTGCATCATATCTTGCAAACTTGGGGGCAAAAGTTACAAAAATATCCACTATTAGTACTGCTATTACTCAAGGAGCTTCCCAGTCTGAAACAGTCTCAGGAGCATCTAGCGCATCCACTACTACTGAAAGCACAACCACTACGGTACAAGTCTATGGATCAGAGATTGGTCCTTTGGTAGGTCTAATAGCTACTACAGATGATCGATTAGAAACAATAACCTTAATTGGAGACCCTTCACTAGTTGACATAGCAGAAAATTTTCTTAAAAAGCTTGATTTAAGACAACGACAAGTTGCATTAACAGTTAGGATTTTAGATGTTAACTTATCGGACGGTAAAACTATAGACAATAGCTGGTCGATGAGACAAAATAATAATTTTATTGTTAACGATAATGGGAAACTTTTAGCCGCATTTGGAAGCAACCTTCCTCCAAACGAATCTGGAGGTTTCCCAAGTGTAACTCCTACGGATAATACTAATCCTGCTTTCCCTGCAAATATACTGGATAATCCAGGATTGAATTATGCCAATAATACTTTTTTAAATTTCTTGAAAGCTCAAATTGATTCTAAGAACACAAAACTATTGGCAAGTCCTACTTTAATCCTAAATGAATTCCCTGGTTCTGTAGGAGGAGAATCAGTATCTTTTTCAAATATTGCAGACTCGTTAAAAACTGGGACTATTGGCAGATCATTTGGTAATGAAGCTTTTGTTGTTGTAGGTACTCAAGTACCAGTAAATTGTACAGCTTCTGAAGATTCAACTGTTCCATCTTTTGACTATGGAATTAAAGGTCTCACCTTTGGCGCAAGAATATTAAAAATTGATGATAATGGTTTTGTTACATTTGCAATATCCCCATCAATAAGTGCAGCTTCCGAGCAAAGAAATATTGTTAATTGTGGAGTAGTAGATCTCTTAGCCACAAGGAGATTAGATAGTGGAACAATCAGAGTAAGAGATGGGAACACATTAATTATGACAGGTGTTCTGAATACAACTGATACAGAAACAATTAAAAAATTTCCTTTATTAGGAGATTTACCTCTAATAGGTCAACTATTCAGAAATACTTCCTCCTCTAAAGAACAAAATGAACTTGTAATTATGGTCACACCTCAAATACTGAATGAGAAAGATAGTATTTATCTTCAAAAAAATTCTTATTAACTCAAATTCAGACACTATACTTAACCAAAAACTACTTAATTATTGTACATTTACCCCCATTATCTGAGGATAACTTTCCCATCCAATTATTTGTAGGGCGATTATTAAATGGGTTTAATTTAGATTCACAATATTGCTTCTCAAAGCAGACTCCACGCCTGCATCGCAAATTATCAGGTATTGAAATAGTATCAATTCTGACTTTAGATTTACCAAGTTCTGATGATTTCAATTCGTTGTAAGAACTTACACAACTATGAATTGATTCGTACGAATTAGTATGACTACAATACCTTTGATTCTTCCTCAAACCTATGTAACGAGTTGGTTCTCCGTCTGAGAGAAGAACAATTTGTTGTGTTTGAAGACTATCAATTGCTTTATTCAAAGATTGCATTGGAAAAGTGTAATCTTGATAAGCAGATAATTCACTAACCCATTTAATAGCTAAAGATTTATTTTTTTGGGTTGATGGTTGCGGCCCACTTTCAAAAAGTGGTTCATCTTTCTCTCCAAAAGCAATAACTTGAAAATTTATATTTGTAAGATTTTCTATTAACTTAATTAGTTCATCTTTGACAGCATTCATACGCGTTTTTTTCTTTGCACGCAAATAGGTGTTCATAGAGGCTGAAGTATCAATTAAAAATGTTACATTTCCAATTATTTTTGTTCCAAAAATATTACAAGTATCTGAATTTGAACAGACAGATTCGTCCTCAGATTCATTGTCATTGGTAATCCCCATTAAAAGATCATCTTGAATTCGATTACTCCCTGCTGAAGTCTTGGTTATATAAAGATAATTATCCCTAAACTTCCTTTTACTTGCAGTTATGCTTAATTCAGCTGATCGATTTAATTTATCAAAACAAACGGATATGCCCTTAATATTACTTTTACTCCAATTAACTGAACATTTTATTTCTTTTAAAGGTTCATTACTTATTTTGTCGGCAATTAATGATTCTGTAAAA
>MDTA01174309.1_pt1 | contig 12910 bp, 13 predicted proteins | sample 811151 | NCBI WGS metagenome assembly MDTA01 (sample SAMN05326648, study PRJNA326480) | marine metagenome | isolation source: seawater | place: Indian Ocean: South | collected 2010
AGTGCCTGCCAAAGCGTTGCCAATGGCTGTTCATGATGTCTGCGACGCTGCACCCGCGGACGGCAAGGATCTGCAGCCAGAACAGCACGGCCCACAAGCCGTCTTTTTCGCGCACGTGATTGCTGCCGGTTCCAAAGCTTTCTTCTCCACACAGGGTGATCTCGCCAGCATCCAGCAAGTTGCCGAAGAACTTCCAACCCGTGGGAGTTTCGAAGCAGTTGATGCCCAGATCCTTGGCGACCACATCCACCGCTGCGCTGGTGGGCATGGAACGGGCAACGCCCGCCAGCCCCCCTGCGTACCCCGGGGCGAGGGTGGCGTTGGCCGTGAGCACCGCGAGGCTGTCGCTGGGATTCACGAAGCAGCGGTGGCCCAGAATCATGTTGCGGTCACCGTCTCCGTCGCAGGCGGCTCCGAACCGGTACCCATCACCTTCGAGAAGAAGCCCTGCGAGGTCGTGGGCGTAAGTCAGGTTGGGGTCTGGGTGTCCCTTGCCGAAGTCCTCGAGGGGGATGCCATTGCGCACGCTGCCGGCTGGTGCGCCGAGCAGGTCTTCGAACACCCGTTTGGCATAAGGCCCTGTCACGGCATGCATGGCATCGAAGGCCAGCGGAAAGTCGCTCTTGAGCAAGTCGCTGATTTGCTCGAAATCAAACAGCTGCTGCATCAGGGCGACAAAGTCATCGACGCCATTGACGATTTCGACCTGCATCGCACCGATCTGATGCGTTCCCGGTTCTTCGAGGTTGAGGGGCTTCGCCTCGGCGATTGAATAGTGATCGAGTGTTTTCGTGCACTCGAAAACTGCATCGGTGAAGGAGCTGGGCGTGGGGCCGCCGTTGGCGCCATTCACCTTCACGCCAAAGTCGCCATCGGGCCCACCGGGATTGTGGCTCGCCGAAAGGATGATGCCTCCGATCGCTTGCCTCTGGCGGATCAGATTGGAGGCTGCGGGGGTCGACAGGATGCCGCCTGTGGCGACCAACACTTTGCTGAGCCCATGGGCTGATCCCATGCGCAAAATTACGTCGATGGCGCGTCGGTTGCCGTAGCGACCGTCGCCACCGAGCACGAGGGTGCCGCCCTGCACGCCAGGCAGAGTTCTGAAGACCGCTTCAATAAAGCTCTCGAGGTAGTGAGGCTGCTCGAATTGTTGGCTGCTCTTGCGCAGTCCCGAAGTGCCAGGTTTTTGGTCAGTGAAAGGAGCGTCGAGTTGCACGATGGTGTGCGTGGGCTCGGCCGAGGCGGAGGCTGTCATCCCGTGCGGGTTGGGCGGATCTACGGAACCTAAACATGCCTGGACAAATCCAGGGTGTTCGGGGCAACCACTTGTCGCAGCTACTTTTTGTTCATCGCGTCGGCTGAACTGTGATGGAGATCGATCGCCCCAACGCAGTTCCTCTCTCCCAGGAGCAACAAGAGCTCATTACCCATGTCCGTCAGCGGTTGGAGTCGATGGTGTCCAGCCATGGCTTAACGGCTGATGACGTGGGCGAATTGATCCGGGAATTGCGAAGACATCCTGCGTTGAGCAGTGAACTGATGCAGCAGGTTCGCGATGAAGTGGAGCGCTTGCTTCCGGGGCAACGCTTCAGTTTCGACTGGGATTAACACCGGGGTCGCTCATGCCTGTGTGGGTGCCTGCGGCGCTGGTGCTGGAGCCTTCGCGCAGACCACAGTGAGTCTTCGGGCTGGGCGATCAATGCTGTCCCGCCGTTGAAAGCTGTTGGTGTTGGCCACATGAGACGCCTGGATCAATTCCCAGAGGGTGTCTTTGCAGGCGGCTGGAAGTCTTGGGTGATCCATCAGCGGATCGGCAATGCTTCGGGTCTGGTCGCAGTTGGTGAGGTCATTCTCCCGTGAGCAGCTGTAGGCGAGCAGCTGCAGCGAGCGCATCTCTTCTTGAGTGGGCATGGGGACGAACTTGACCTGCGTGAAGGCCGCGGGGGGCAGCATCAGCACAAGCCCCAAGAGGGACAGCGGCAATCTCACGGAGGGTGAATCGGTCATTGCAAGAGCATTCTGGCCCGACTGGCGTGGCGATCGGTCATCGGTGTTTGGGTTGACCAACGCCTTGCTTGCTGGGGATCAAGTTGGAGACGACCGGGTGTGGTTTCTGGAGGGATTGCTGTTGTCCAGTTTTCGACTTGAACTGTGTCAGCGGATGTTGCCAATGATCAATGTCAATGGATTCATCTTCGTGAATGGAATCTTTTGCAGCAGTCGTGATTCATTCATGGATCTGAGGTGATTTCTCCCCTTTGCTCTCCACTGCCGCACAGCGCTTGCTGACGCTCCAACTTGCGCTGCATTCGCTGAGTGATCCCCAGCTCAGCACTACGCCACATTCGATTCATTTCACGGGTGAAATGCGCAGCAAGCTTCGGTGAGTGGATCACCAGCAGGGTTTCATCGTTGGTGTGTGCTGCAGATGGCGACCAATTGAAGCTCCCGGTGATCACCGTTTTGTTGTCGATCACGGCGAACTTGTGGTGCAGTTTGTCGCCACGCGCGAGGCGCGGGGTGCCGATGTTCTTTAACGGTGTAGTCAGGGGTTGATTGCCAGCTTCGAGTTTGCAGAAACGGTCTGGCAGTGCCAGTCCCAGCAGGTCCAGGACCTCTGAAAAGAAGCGGCTGGCAAAACCGGGATCAGCCAGCAATCGGATCGCCACGCCGGCGTTGTGGCGCTCAGCGAGCACGTCGGTCAGTGACTGCGCTGAGAACACGAACAAGGCCATGTCGATGGTTTGTCGTGCTTTGGCCAGCGTTCGGCCAATCAGGTTCAAGCCATGCTCTGGATCCTGTGGGGAATGGGGAGGGAACAGCACTTCCACCCTGATGCCGTCGATGCTTGCGACCTGTGGGCCTCGCCGCTCTTTCCCTCGACCGAAGCGGCTGTTGTTCAGCCCTGAGGGTCCGTCACCCCACATGTGTTCGAACTCCTCGCGGAATATCGCAGCCAGATCCATGCTGTCGATGCTGAGGAGATGATTCACGTTGCCCCGGCTATTCGGGGCACCGACATCACCATGCAATCCCGAACTGGTGAAGTTGGCGCTTCCTGTCACGACACGCCGTTGGTCCACCACGATGAATTTGTGGTGCATCAGGCCGCTCCCGCGACTGCCGTCTTCGGTGTCGTCGATGATCGGCACACCGCCGCGCTTCAGGATGGCAACGGCATCACCTCGCATCCGTTCTTCAGCGCTCAGTTGGCCGTCACGGTTGCGATCGGCGAGCTTTTGGAGTTGATGCAGGCGTTGACGGCCACGGGCCGGCAGGTCTGTGGGGTGCAGCTCGGTCCAGGGCGTGCTGTAAGTGTTCTCAAGAACCACGTGAACCTTCACTCCGTTCTGGCTGGCCTGCACCAAGGCCTCAGCGATGGCGGGCAATGACAGCTCTTGAACGGCCACGAGCAGTTCGTGCTCGGCGCTTTTGATCTGTGCGATCAACGCCTGTTCGAGGTTGTCGCCATTGCGCCATTCCCCCGTGAGCGGATGGCGGTAGCGGCTGCTGTCGCGGTGGTTGAAGTGCAGCGCAATTCCCTTGGGTCTTGGAAGTGGCTCGCTTCCATGTCCCACCACCTCACCGGGCTGGCTGCAGCTCAACAACAAAAAAGACAGCGTCGAAGCCACAATCGATGCCGCTTTCGGCGGGCATGCTCTTGGGCCCATGGGATCCCACCACTCCTGTGAAGGCAGTGTTCCCCTGTGCGGATGAGTTGGAGGGTTAGTGGGGCATTTCTGCTGTGCTGAGCATGGTCACAAACCAGAGACTGCTTAGCACCAACGCCACGCCCACTCCGGCGCCGATTCCAAGTTTCGCCATGGTCAGAGGGACTAAGACGGGAAAGGCCATCGCTCCCACAAGGGGAGTGATGGCCACAAACCAACGGAGGGTGTTCCGTTTCATGGTCACGAGTTCAGAACCACTCAGCTTTGGCTTCGCTGGCGGGATTGCTGTTGTCTTCAGGTGTCACGCGCTCGAAATTCAAGGTGATGTTGCGCTTCTGTTCGCCATCGGCAGCTGTGGCTTCGATGGCGTACATCTGCTCGCCGTCGCGGAAGGGCACCTGAATGCGGAAGGTACCTTCGTCAGAAAGGGGAACTTCTTCGCCGCCGATGGTGAGGCATGCCGAGGGATCAGTGGCGCCGTAAACGATCAGCTCGGCGTCAGCCACTAACCAGAAGGTGCGCTGGCGAGGGGCGACACCACCCAGACCTGATTCATTGCGTCCGCTGGCCCAGAGTCCAGCACCGGAATCGCTCAGTCCGCGCTGGTCACCCGCCATGGAGTCTTGCTCATGCAGCACTTCGGAACCCACCCTGCGGCTGCGGAAGTGAGTGGTCGCACTCTGGTAGAGACGCTCGTGCAGACCGCTGTCGCTGGGCTCGGCGGGCGGGGCGACTGGCGCGGGAGCGGGGGCTGCCGCTTCGAGGCTGAAGGGAACGAACTGATCGAGAATCTGATCGCTGGGGTGCAAGGCGGGGACGCGGGCCACTGAGGAGAAGGCCAAGGAGATCCAGTTGCTGCCGGAACGAAAACCAAGTTCAACGCGGTAGTCGCGGTCGCACAGAGGGACGGGCAAATACCACTCGGTGCTGTGACTATCGACGGGGACCTCCTGGAGAGTGTGCGGGTGAGACGAACCGTCCTGTAGGCCAGTGACGTCGGCGAGGCGGAGGCTGAGGTGCGCGGCGCCTTCCGCTTGAGCACGACGGCGATCGCTGTCTGAAATTTCCCAAAACACGTAGGCCCATTGGGGATCCCTGGGGAGGAACACCACACGGGTGGTCGCTTGAGACTGGGCGGGTGGTGTGAGTTCAGCTTCAATGGCTTTGAGGTCGCCACCACGACGTTCTTGCCGCTCAGCAATCGCTGAGACCAAGTCTTCTTTGCTCTTGCGGCTGTAAAGAGTGACGCCTAGATCGCTAGCCATCTGACGCAGCTGACGCAGGGTCATGCGGGCGAGGGATGTGATGGCTTGCGTCACGTTCGAACTACCGGGTTTCTTTGGGATCAGTTTGCTGGAGATTTTTCTTTTTCAGGGCGCCAAGAGGCCCGGGGTCAGCATCTTCTGACGGCAATGCCCTTGGAGGGCCTGTGATCAACAAAAAAAAGGAGCCCCGAGGGGCTCCTTTTTGAAGGATTGAGCTGGACTTGGACTCAGCGGCCGATGCTGCGGAACGGGACCTTGGAGAGGTAATCGATATCGGCGCTGCCGGTCGGTGACGCACCCATCCCGGAGGCCATGCCACGGACCCAGGGGAGGTAGTCCTCGGTGTATCCGCCGCGCTTGCGATTGGCGCGCTCGGGCAGAGCCTTGGCTTTGCCGGTAAAGACGATCTTCGGGAAGCCCAGGATTCCCCGGTAGTACTCGTCGTAGCGAGGCGTGGTGATGTTGAAAGGGGTTTCGCCGAGATCACGGCCAGGCAGTACGCGATTGCGCTGATAAGGCACCGTGTCGTAACCGAAGGCGCTCAAGTATTCCTCGCTGTCGAGCAGGGCATCGACCATGCCTTCGATGCCCTGGGATGCGATCACGATGGACCAGGAAATCTCTTCCGATTGGCCGTGGGTCTTGCGGCCAAGGATTTTCTGCACAAGGTGGCGCACCACCTTGTAGTTGGAGTTGAAACCGTAGAAAGTCCGCTTGAAGGTGTCAGAGAGGCAGAGCCCACGAATGAAATCGCGGACCGTGATCTGACCGTTCCGAAGCTGGGATTCCAGGAAGGCGTCGCGGTCGCTCTTGAACGCGTGGAAGAACACCTGGCGGTAGGCCGACTCGATGACCGTCTCAACGTTGTCAGCGTCCATCGCGATATCCATCTGCAGAGAACGTTCGTTCTCGTCGGATGCGACGCGGATGGGAGCAACGCGATTGTTTTGCGTGGTCGGTGCGTACTGCAGGAGAGGAAGAGCCACGCTGTTCGGAACACACTGCGACGATCGTAGAAGTGCGAATGAACGTGCTCCCCGCGGCTCCCTGGGCTAATCACAGTCCGTAACAGTGAGTGCTCACCATCCGAACGGCGAATGCACAGCTGTTGACGGAGCAGTTCCCCTGCTTGAGCCGTCTTCCTTCAATCGGGTCTCAACGCAGAAGGACGCGTTGTTGGACAGGCCTTCCACCGTGCTGGAGCGAATCCGCACATCGACTCCCGAAAAGCTGAAGCGCTCCCAAACGGTCATCATCTCGTAGCTCGTGCAGAGAATCAGGCCATCCCTGTCGTCCATGCTGAACGTGGATGTGGCAGGAGATTTTTCTGCATAGCCCTGGTCTCTGAGCATGGTTCCCGATCGTGCGGACGCGCTGTCGCCGATCAAGGCAAAACAGGTCTCACCGTCGTGGGCATCTCCGTCGCGGTCCCAGGCCATGGAAGCGCTCCAGCGCACATGGCTTCCTCCGATGATCCGATCTGGGTTTTGGCCGTGCTGACGGGCCATCTCCAGCAGCCGTGGATCGTCGATCTCCAGGTCGTCCACAACGATCAAAGATCCGCCGGCCTCGGCGCGACGGTGGAGCAGGTGGTGCACGCTGCGTTGGGATCGCCAGCTGCCGCAGCTCAGGCGGAAAAAGGTCGGCGCATCGGGGATGTCCAGGGTCATCAGCGTCGAATGCAGTCGTTTGGATGATCGCAGGACGCAGTCGTCAACGTGATGGCCTGATCGCGAAGTCACGATGACTTGGAGCTTTCTAGCCGTTGCCTGCTGTCGCTCTCGCTGTGGCGGATGAGATCGTCCAGGCTGAGTTCAAGAGGGCTGATGCCCAGGTTGTTCGCCAGATCTTCCAGCTGTGTTGCGATCACAGTGAACTGGATCATCAGGAGCTCCAAGAAGTCGGGGTCGTCGACCAGTTGCGGCTGCTGCTTGCACCAGCTCTGCCAGCGTTGGCGGTTGGGAAGCGGTCCCTGAACAGCAGGGCGAGCCATGTGCTGGAACGTGGCCAGGCAGTGAGCCTGCAGCCTGAGGTGGTGACGATCCAATGTGGGCAGCAAGGTGGCTTCGATCGCTTCGATCTGTTCACGGGATAGAGGTCCTGTCCCTGGGATCGCGTCACTGGTCATGCGTGAAGGTCTGACTTCGGCTGGGGGAGCGGATTGGCCTGGGGTTTGATTTCAAATCCACAGGAGTGTCCGGATTCCAATCGCCAATGAACCCGTTCCACTTGGCAGTCCTGAAAGGTCATGCGAATCACTTGTAATTCCTGATCACAGACCGCTGGATGCTCTTCAGCAATCCGCTGGACGGAACAGTGATACTCATTGATGCACCACCCCGATCCGTCGGTGGCCGGCACCATTTCGCTCACATACCCTTCGTTGCTGCGCAACTGAACCAGGATGCGGATGCGTTCTTCGAGGGAGCCATCGCCGAGTTGACGTCTGTAAAGGTCCGCTTTCTGCAGAGCCTGGCTGTTGAGCAGCGTGGCCAGGGTTTCGGCTGGGAGACTCGTGACCATTGACTCCAGCAGGTCGATGGCGAAGGTTTCGCTGCCGTCTGGAAAGTGCTGATGCCCTTGTTGCGTGAGTCGCCATTGGTTGGAGGGACGTCCTGGCCCTGCTGACACCGCACTTGATTCCACCAACCCTTCATCTTCGAGGGTGCGTAGATGCCTACGCATGGCTTGCACAGAGATATTCAGCTGACCCGCAAGGGCAGACGCACTGACTTGACCCTGCCTCAGGAGCAGGGTCAGCGTCGCTTCACGTGTGGGAGCTTGCGCGGACGCGCCCATGGATTCAGGACGATACGGTCACGATGCCACGGGATCAAGGCAACTGCCTTGGGATTCAATTCAGATTTTGTCGAGACCTGGATCGGTCGCCATTGAGGGAGCGGTTGGGATCCAGGGTCCGTCACAATGAGCTCGACGTCGGGTGCCCGATCCGTGCCCTAGGCTCCGAATACGAAACTTTTCTGTTTCGTATCTCCCCGGCTTCGTTCCTCTGCCAGTTTCGTTGTCATGACTGAGTCCCCTGCGGGCAACCAAGAACCGACCGCGGAGAGCCTTGAAGTGATCCGCAAGTTTGCTGAAACCTATGCCCAGCGGACAGGCACCTATTTCTGCAGCGATCCCGGTGTGACGTCCGTGGTGCTGAAAGGACTTGCGCGCCACAAAGATGAGCTGGGAGGTGCGCTGTGCCCCTGCCGCCATTACGAGGACAAACAGGCCGAGGTATCGCAGGCCTTCTGGAATTGCCCCTGCGTGCCGATGCGAGAGCGCAAGGATTGCCATTGCATGCTCTTCCTCACTGAGGACAACCCGTTCCGTGGTGAGGAGCAGACGATCACCACCGAAACCATCCATGCCACTGCAGGCTGAGTGACATGACATCCACCTCCACCCGTGATCTCGTCAGCAAGCCGTACAAATACGGCTTCGTCACGGACATCGAGACCGACAAGATCGCCAAGGGTCTCAGCGAGGAGGTGGTGCGTCTGATTTCCAAGAAAAAGGAGGAACCTGATTTTCTTCTTCAATTCCGCCTGAAGGCCTTCCGGCACTGGTTGACCCTTGAAGAGCCGGATTGGGCTGAGTTGGGTTATGACCCAATCGATTATCAAGACATCGTTTATTACGCAGCTCCCAAGCAGCAGGAGAAAAAAACCAGCCTCGATGAGGTGGATCCCAAGCTTTTAGAAACCTTTGACAAGCTCGGTATTCCGCTGAGCGAGCAGAAGCGTCTGAGCAACGTGGCCGTCGATGCTGTCTTCGACAGCGTCTCGATTGCCACCACTTACAAGGAGAAATTGGCAGAGCACGGGGTGGTCTTTTGCTCCTTCAGTGAAGCCGTGAAAGAGCACCCCGAGCTGATTGAGCGTTATCTCGGGACTGTTGTTCCTAGCAATGACAACTATTTTTCCGCACTGAATTCTGCCGTTTTCAGTGACGGATCCTTCGTCTTTATCCCGAAGGGTGTGGAATGCCCGATGGAGCTTTCCACCTATTTCAGGATCAATTCAGGGGATACCGGTCAGTTTGAGCGCACTTTGATCGTTGCAGAAGAAGGTGCGTCGGTGAGCTATTTAGAAGGCTGCACTGCTCCGATGTTTGACACCAACCAGCTGCACGCGGCGGTGGTGGAACTCGTGGCTCTTGATGATGCGTCGATCAAATACTCCACGGTTCAGAACTGGTATGCCGGTGATGAAAATGGTGTTGGCGGCATCTACAACTTTGTGACCAAACGTGGCCAGTGCCGTGGTGATCGAAGCCGGATCAGCTGGACACAGGTGGAAACTGGGTCTGCCATCACTTGGAAATATCCCAGCTGTCTTCTTCAGGGTGCCGATTCCGTCGGAGAGTTTTATTCCGTGGCACTCACCAACAACCGTCAGCAGGCTGATACCGGAACAAAAATGGTTCACATCGGTCCCCGAACCCGTTCCACGATCGTGAGCAAGGGCATCAGTGCTGGGCAATCGAGCAATAGCTACCGGGGTCTGGTGCAGATGGGGCCGAAAGCCAAGGGTGCTCGCAACTACAGCCAGTGCGATTCGATGCTCATCGGCGATCAAGCTGCCGCCAACACTTACCCCTACATCCGTTCGCAGCAGCCTCAGGCTGCGATCGAACATGAGGCCAGCACCTGCCGCATCTCTGAAGATCAGCTGTTTTATCTCCAAAGTCGAGGCATCGGTTTTGAGGAGGCGGTTTCGATGATGGTGAGCGGCTTCTGTCGGGATGTGTTCAATCAGCTTCCAATGGAATTTGCTGCTGAAGCCGATAAGTTGTTGGCGCTCAAGCTTGAGGGTTCTGTGGGCTGAGTCTTTCTTTTCCCATCTCTATTCACCGTTTCTCATTATTCATCTCTTCCGTGATTCGTTCAGACGCCGAGTTGCTCCTTGATATCACCGACCTGCATGCTTCGGTTGACGACAAGCCCATCCTCAAGGGCGTCAATTTGCAGGTGCGAGCCGGCGAAATTCATGCCGTGATGGGGCGCAACGGTAGCGGCAAAAGCACGTTGTCGAAAGTTCTCGCAGGTCATCCCGCTTACCGTGTAACTGCTGGAACTGTGCGTTATCGCGGCGAGGACCTTTTTGACTTGGAGCCTGAAGATCGTGCCCGTCTGGGTATCTTCCTTGGTTTCCAATATCCAGTGGAAATTCCGGGCGTCAGCAACCTTGAATTTCTACGCGTCTCCACCAATGCTCGGCGTGATAAGCAGGGGCAAGAAGAACTCGACACCTTCGATTTTGAAGATCATGTGCGCGAGAAGCTCAACGTGGTCCAGATGGACCCAGCCTTCTTGGAGCGCAGTGTGAATGAAGGCTTCTCCGGCGGCGAGAAGAAGCGCAACGAGATTCTTCAGATGGCTCTTCTTGAGCCTGTGGTGGCAATCCTTGATGAAACGGATTCCGGCCTCGATATCGATGCTCTCCGCATCGTCGCCGGGGGTGTGAATCAGCTGGCGACGCCCGACAACGCCACGCTGCTGATCACCCACTACCAGCGTCTACTCGATGAGATCACTCCGGATTATGTGCATGTGATGGCAGCGGGTCGAATCCTGCGCACCGGTGGTCGTGAGCTGGCACTCGAGCTCGAGGAAACCGGATACGACTGGGTGGATCAGGAACTGGCTGCTCAGGGGGTGGCCTGATGATGGCCAACAGTGTGCTCGCACCAGTCCAAGAACGCGGTCGTGCGGCCCTCGAACGGATGGGCCTGCCGACCCGTCGGCAGGAGCCCTGGCGACTGACCGACCTGAAGCGGCTTGAGTGCATGGCGGCGTTGCCGCTCAGTGCAGATGCCAGTGATGGATCATTGCCATTCAGTGCTGATGGCGTGTTGCGTCTCGTCCTGGATGGTCAGGCCAACCCTCTTGAGGGTGTGACCTTGCCGCCCGGCATCAGCGTCCTCTCCGAAGCAGAGCTCAAACAGGCTCTCGGGCATACGCTCGACCGCTGTGGCTGCGCCGAGGCTTGGCCTGTGGAGTTCAACCACGCCAGAAGCCGTCAGGTTCTGGCTCTGCGCATTCGTGGTTCGGTTCCACCGCTTGAAGTCGTGCTGACCGGTGGCGATGGACTCACAGCGACGCGCGTGCTCCTTTTGCTTGAAGAGAAAGCCTCGCTCGATCTGTTGGAGGTGGTGCTCGCAGATGGGACCAACGCTCACAGCCACGTGATCGAAGTCCATCTGGGTCAGGAATCCCAATTGCGACACGGCTTCCTCGCAATGTCTAGCGGAGCCGCCTCTCTGTTGACTCATTGCGCTGTGGAGCAAGAGCCTCGCAGCCGCTATGCCTTCACGTCAGTGGTGCAGGGCTGGTCGCTCGGCCGGTTGGAACCGCGCGTCGTTCAGGTGGATGGACAGGCCACCACCACCATCAAAGGGTTGGCAGTCACCAGCGCAGAGCAGCAGCTCGCCACCCACACATCGGTGTGCTTCAACGGCCCTGAAGGCGAGCTGGATCAACTGCAGAAATGTCTGGCGGCCGATCGTTCGCACACCATTTTCAACGGTGCCATCAACGTTCCTCGCGAAGCGCAGCGCACCAATGCCGCTCAGCTCAGCCGCAATCTGCTTCTCTCCGATCGCGCCAGAGTCGACACCAAGCCTGAACTAGAAATCGTTGCTGACGATGTGCGCTGCGCTCATGGCGCGACGGTCTCGCAACTTCAAGAAGACGAGCTCTTCTATCTCCAGAGTCGAGGCATCGGTGCTGCTGACGCCGCAGCATTGCTTTTGCGTGGAGCCTGCCAGGAGATCATCGGGCAGCTGCCGGAAGCGGCCCAGGTCTGGAGCCCGCTGGAGCGGGTCATGGAAGGACTGAGCTCATGACGCTGATGCAGTCAGCTCAGTCGCAGGCGGATCTCGGCGTCTTGCTGGCCCGGACCCGTGCCGATTTCCCGATCTTGGATCAGCAGGCTTCGGATGGCAGGCCGCTGGTTTATTTAGACCACGCTGCCACCAGCCAGAAGCCGCGTCAGGTGCTTGAGGCTCTGCAGCATTACTACAGCGCCGACAACGCCAACGTGCACCGTGGTGCCCACCAGCTCAGTGCCAGGGCAACCGAATCGTTCGAGGCAGCCCGCTCGACAACCGCTGATTTCGTTGGTGCAGCCAGCGCCACTGAAATCGTGTTTACCCGCAATGCCACTGAGGCAATCAACCTTGTGGCGCGCACCTGGGGTGATGCCAATTTGCGCGAAGGCGATGAGGTGCTGCTCACGCTGATGGAGCACCACAGCAACCTGGTGCCTTGGCAGCAGCTGTCTCAGCGCACCGGTTGTGTGCTTCGTCACGTCGGCGTCACTGAGACCGGTGAGCTGGATCTCGATGATTTCCAAGCCAAGCTGAGCCCGCGAACCCGCCTGATGAGCCTTGTGCACATCAGCAATGCTCTGGGCTGTTGCAATCCGCTGGACGTGATCATTCCTGCGGCGCATGCCGTCGGCGCTTTGGTGCTCGTGGATGCCTGCCAGAGCCTGGCTCACAAGCCCATCAACGTGGCGTCTCTCGATGTTGATTTCCTTGTGGGCTCGTCCCACAAGCTCTGCGGACCCACGGGGATGGGCTTCCTGTGGGCACGGCAATCGCTTCTTGAAGAGATGCCGCCGTTCCTCGGCGGCGGCGAGATGATTCAGGATGTGTTCCTCGATCACAGCACCTGGGCGTCGCTCCCTCACAAGTTCGAGGCGGGAACACCAGCTATCGGTGAAGCTGTGGGTATGGGTGCCGCCATCCGTTATTTGCAGTCCATCGGGCTAGACACCATTCAGGCCTGGGAAGCCCAGCTCACGGGGCATTTGTTTGAACGCTTGCGGGGTATCGACGGACTGCGCATTCTTGGGCCGACTCCTGATCAGCAGTCCGGTCGCGGCGCCTTAGCCACCTTCCTGGTTGAGGGCGTGCATGCCAATGACATCGCCGCCATGCTCGATCTGGCGGGCATTTGCA
>MDTA01100791.1_pt1 | contig 12909 bp, 12 predicted proteins | sample 811151 | NCBI WGS metagenome assembly MDTA01 (sample SAMN05326648, study PRJNA326480) | marine metagenome | isolation source: seawater | place: Indian Ocean: South | collected 2010
ATTTTAAACGTAACAACTCAAGCATTAGATGTTGGAGCTTTAACACCTTCACTATGGGGTTTTGAAGAAAGAGAGACCTTAATGACATTTTATGAAAGGGCATCAGGATCTAGATTGCATGCAAATTACTTCAGAACAGGAGGTGTTCATCAAGATATACCTTTAAAGCTTGTCGAAGATATCGAAAAATTTTGTAAAACTTTTCCTAAAATAATAGATGACCTGGAGCAACTACTTACAGATAATCGAATTTTTAAACAACGTAATGTTGAAATAGGAATTGTTTCAAAAAAAGATGCACTTGAACATAGTTTTTCTGGAGTAATGTTAAGAGGATCTGGTGTCCCGTGGGATTTAAGAAGATCTCAACCTTACGAAATTTACAAAGATTTAGATTTTAAAATTCCAGTAGGTAAAAATGGAGACTGTTACGATCGTTATTTATGTAGAATAGAGGAGATGAGAGAAAGTGTTAAAATTATCTTACAGTGTATTGAGAGACTTCCAAAGGGACCAGTTAAATCTATAGATGGTAAAATATCTCCACCAAACAGAGATGACTTAAAGCAATCTATGGAGGCTTTAATTCATCATTTTAAATTATTTACCGAAGGCTACAGAGTGCCAAAAGGAAATGTTTATACAGCAGTCGAGGCGCCAAAAGGTGAATTTGGTGTTTATTTAATCTCTGATGGAAGTAATAAACCATATAGATGTAAAATTAGAGCTCCAGGTTTCTCTCATTTACAAGCCATGGATTACTTAATACGTGGCCATATGTTAGCCGACGTTCCAGCTATTTTAGGATCTTTAGATATAGTATTTGGTGAGGTAGATAGATGAGTTTAAAAAAAGTTCATACTAATCAACCAAAAGAGTTTAAATTTTCAGCTGAGAGTCTCAAAAAGGCAGAGGAGATTTTAAAAAAATATCCAGAAAAAAATAAAAAAAGTGCAGTAATGCCATTCTTGTATCTAGCACAAAGACAAAATAATAATTGGATACCATTAGCAGCGATGAAGTACATCGCAAATTTTTTATCAATGCCTTATATATCTGTTTATGAGGTAGCTACATTTTATACGATGTTTAATTTAGCGCCTGTTGGGAAACACTTCATTCAAGTTTGTACTACTACCCCATGTTTAATTCGAGGCGCTAATAAAATCGTAAATTTGTGTAAAGAAAAAATTTCACAAAATGAAAATGAGATTTCTAAAAAAGGTGACTGTTCTTGGATGGAGGTCGAGTGTCTTGGAGCTTGTGTAAGTGCTCCTATGTTACAAATCAATGATGATTACTATGAAGATCTTGATGAAAAAAGTGCTTCTGAGATATTAGATTCTATAATTAAAGATAAGCCAATTAAACCCGGGTCTTACAGGGGACGAAAAAATACAGCACCAGAAAAAAAACAATCAATCAATGGAGAAAATCATGCTTAAAAAAGAGGATAAAATTTTCAAAAATTTATACAACGATTTTGGTTGGGAAATAGAAAATGCTATCGAAAGAGATGATTGGAAAGATACTAAAAACTTAATTTCTAAAGGTAGAGATTGGATAATTAATGAAATCAAAACCTCCGAGCTTAGAGGAAGAGGAGGAGCAGGTTTTTCAACCGGTTTAAAATGGTCATTTGCACCTAAAGAGGTAGGCTCAAGACCTCACTATTTAGTTATTAATGCAGATGAGTCAGAACCAGGAACTTGTAAAGATAGAGATATTTTGAGATTTGAACCACAAAAATTGATTGAGGGATGTTTAATTGCTGGTTACGCAGTTAATGCTCATATTTGTTATATTTACATAAGGGGTGAGTATCTTAATGAAGGTAAAAGATTACAAAACGCCATAGATCAGGCATACAAAAGAAATTTTTTAGGAAAAAATGCATGCGGTTCGGGGTGGGATTTTGATATACATATTCATTACGGAGCTGGGGCATATATATGTGGAGAAGAAACAGCTTTGCTAGAGAGCATTGAGGGTAACAAAGGCCAACCAAGATTAAAGCCTCCATTTCCAGCTTTAGTGGGTCTTTATGGTTGCCCAACAATAGTGAATAATGTTGAAACAATTGCGGTTGTACCTACAATTTTAAGAAAAAGTGGAAAATGGTTTGCTTCAATTGGTAAACCGAAAAATACTGGTACAAAAATATTTTGTATATCTGGAAATGTGAACTCACCTTGCAATGTTGAAGAAGAAATGGGAATACCTCTTAAGGATCTCATTGAAAACCACGCAGGCGGAGTTGTAGGAGGTTGGGAAAATTTGCAAGCAGTAATTCCCGGAGGTTCATCAATGCCATTATTACCAAAAAAAATATGCGATACGATTACAATGGATTTTGACTCCTTAATTGAAAATAAAAGCGGGTTAGGTACTGCAGGAATAGTAGTTATAAATAAAGATCAAGACATAGTTGAATGTATGGCTAGAATAGCAAGATTTTATAAACATGAAAGTTGTGGACAATGCACTCCGTGTAGGGAAGGAGCAGGTTGGATGTGGAGAATATTAGATAGAGTTGTTAAAAGAAAAGCTACTTATAGTGATATTGATTTATTATCTGATGTGACTAAACAAATAGAAGGCCATACTATATGTGCTTTTGGTGAAGGCTCAGCTTGGCCTGTACAGGGTTTATTAAGACACTTTAAAAAGGAAATAGAAAGTCGTTGCAGAGAAGAACCATTAATTAAAAAGAGACTTAACAATCCTTATTTAGTTGACCAACACCTTTTGGAGAAAAAGAATGCCTAAAATTATAATTAACGGCAAAGAAATAGAATTTGAAAAAGGCATGACTGTATTACAGGCTTGTGAGCTTGCAAATGTGGAGATACCAAGATTTTGCTACCACGAAAAATTATCAATAGCAGGGAATTGTAGAATGTGTTTAGTTGAAATGGAAAAATCATCTAAACCAATAGCTTCGTGTGCAATGCCAGCATCTGAAGGAATGAATATAAAAACAAATACTCCACTGGTTGAAAAAGCAAGAAAAGGTGTGATGGAATTTTTATTAGCTAATCATCCTCTGGATTGCCCAGTCTGTGATCAAGGAGGCGAATGTGATTTGCAGGATCAATCAATGTATTACGGAGTTGATAAATCAAGATTTGTGGAAAATAAAAGACAAGTGAAAGAAAAATATATGGGTCCATTAATCAAAACACAAATGACACGATGTATTCATTGTACAAGATGTGTGAGATTCGCTACCGAAGTCGCGGGTGTTCCAGAAATAGGTGCGATTGGTAGAGGAGAAAACATGGAGATAACAACGTATTTAGAAAAAGCAATGGAGTCGGAACTTTCAGCCAATGTTATTGATTTATGTCCTGTAGGAGCTTTAACGTCAAAACCTTACGCGTTTGAAGCAAGACCATGGGAACTTAAAAAAACCGAGAGTATAGACGTGATGGATGCTGTTGGATCGAATATAAGAGTGGATACTTATAATTGGGAAGTAAAAAGAATATTACCAATGCTTAACAACAATATAAATGAGGAGTGGATTTCAGATAAAACTAGATATTCTTGTGATGGCTTATTAAAACAAAGATTAGACATACCATATATTAAAAAAAATAATAAATTACAAAAATCTTCTTGGGATGAAGCTATTTCTCTTTTAGTGAACAAGATTGAGTCAATTAACTCAAATGAAATAGGTGGTCACTTAGGAGATATGATAAATTTAGAAAACGCATTAAGCTTTAAAAAACTCTTTTCGGTTTTAAAAAGTAACAATTTAGAATTTAGGGAGCGAAAATTTTATATTGACTCATCAGATAAAAGTAATTATGTATTTAATTCTTCAATTAAAGGAATAGAGGACTCCGATTTAATTCTTTTAATAGGAACTAACCCCAGAACCGAGGCTACAATACTTAATGCAAGAATAAGAAAAGTTTTTGTACAAAAAGGAACGCCTATTTTTTCTATTGGAGACCCAGGTAATCTTACTTATGATTACACTATTGTAGGCAACACAACAAATGATTTAAAAAAAATTCTTAATAATGAGGTAGAATTCTCGAAAAAATTATCTAATTCAAAAAGACCAATAATTATTATAGGTGAGTCCGCGTTAGAGCTAAAAAGCGGAAAATATATAGTTGAAAAACTAAAGCATTTTTTAAAAAGAAATAAATTTATCACAAAAGATTGGAACGCATTCAACTTCTTACCACAAAACGCTTCAACAGTAGGATTAATAGATCTTAAAATTCTTCCTAAAGAAGATGAGTACAAAAATTCCTTTTTTGAAAAGCTAAACAATGGTCAATTCAAATTATTATATCTTTTGGGATCAGACAATTTTGAATTTAAAAAAAATAATGAATTCGTTGTTTATCAAGGAAGTCATGGTGACAGAGGCGCCGAGATAGCAGACTTAGTTTTACCAAGTGCCGCTTTTACAGAACAAAATGGACTTTATGCGAACCTAGAAGGGAGGGTGCAAGAGTGTAAAAAAGCATCATACCCTATTGGAGAAGCAAAAGAGGACTGGAAAATATTTAATCTTATTTTGAAAAAACTAAATAAAAATGAAAATTTGACAAATTTTGACTCATTAAGAAAAGAGGTTTTAAATTTAATACCCAATTTTATAAAGTTAGGTGATTTACCGTGTTTTAAGGATATTGTAACGGAAGATAATTCTACTGAATTTGAAAATGAGGATATAAAAATTAAAGAATTAGATTATTTCTACACTAATTCAATTTCAAGGGCGTCCAAGACTATGAGTGAGTGCCGTCAAATAAGGCAAAATAATAAAAAAACCGGTACAGATAATTTATGATTGAATATTTGCAAATTTTAGGACACGAAGTTTACAAAATTCTTTTTTTACTAGTGCCGATACTTGTTTCTGTAGCTATGGTAGTCTGGTTAGATAGGAGAGTATGGGGATTGGTACAAAAGAGAAGAGGGCCAAACGTTGTCGGGCCATTTGGACTTTTTCAAACCTTAGCTGATGCATTAAAATATATTTTTAAAGAGATTATTATCCCTGCTAGCGCAAATAAAGTAGTTTTCATTCTTGCTCCAATAGTAACAATGACTTTAGCATTAGTAGCTTGGGCTGTTATTCCGATGAGTGAAAATTTAGTTTTATCTGATATTAATGTCGGTATTTTATATTTATTTGCAGTCTCCTCTCTCGGTGTTTATGGAATAATCATGGGCGGCTGGGCGTCTAATTCTAAATATCCATTTTTAGGTGCTATAAGATCTGCTGCTCAAATGGTCTCCTACGAAGTTTCAATTGGGATAATTATAATTAATGTTCTTTTATGCGTTGGCTCACTTAATTTGAAAGATATAGTTATTGCTCAAAAAGATTTTTGGTATGTGATACCTTTATTTCCCATGTTTGTAATTTTTTTTATTTCTGCTCTGGCAGAAACTAACAGACCACCGTTTGATCTACCAGAAGCCGAAGCTGAATTAGTTGCTGGTTATCAAACAGAGTATTCTGGCATGATGTACGCAATGTTTTGGCTTGGAGAATACGCAAATATTCTTTTAATGTGTGCAATGGGTTCTATACTTTTTCTTGGAGGCTGGTTACCAATTTTAGATATTTACCCATTTAATGCAATTCCAGCCGTAATTTGGATGATTTTAAAAATTTTATTTTTATTTATGTTATTTGCATTAATTAAAGCAATTGTTCCAAGATATAGATACGACCAACTTATGCGTTTAGGTTGGAAAGTTTTCTTACCATTTTCACTAATTTATCTAGTTTTGACCGCAAGTTTCTTATTTTATTTTGATAAATTACCTGTGAGGAATTTTTAATGAATTTAACAAGGTTTTTAAAAACTATATTTCTTACAGAGTTTATCTCAGGTCTGATCATTGCAATTAAAGAAATGTTTAAAAAATCAAAAACTATCAACTATCCTTTTGAAAAAGGACCAATTAGCCCAAGAATGAGAGGGGAACACGCATTAAGAAGATATCCAAATGGAGAGGAAAGATGCATTGCCTGTAAATTATGTGAGGCAGTTTGTCCAGCGCAAGCGATTACAATTGAGTCTGCCGAGAAACCTGATGGAAGCAGAAAAACTACTCGATATGATATTGATATGCTCAAATGTATATATTGTGGGTTATGCCAAGAGTCATGTCCTGTTGAAGCAATAGTGCAAGGTCCAAATTTTGAATTTGCCACAGAAACAAGAGAGGAACTTTACTACAATAAAAAAAAACTATTAGAAAACGGTGATAGATGGGAGTCTGTTTTAGCAAAAAACATTAAACTGGATAAGCCTTACAGATAAATGATAATTCATTCAATTTTCTTTTACTTTTTCTCAATCATAGCAATTTTTTCTTCTTTGATGGTAATAACATCTAGAAGCACAATTAATTCAGTGTTCTTCTTAATTTTAGATTTTATATCTGTTGGTTGTTTATTCATAATGGTCGGAGCAGAATTTTTAGGTATGATTCTTTTAATTGTTTATGTAGGTGCAGTAGCTGTATTATTTTTATTTGTTGTCATGATGTTAAATGTTGCGGAGCAAAAACAATCGTGGTTTATCGGTAAAAAATCAACTCATATTCCCACAGGTTTAATAGTGAGCGTGTTAATTCTTTTAGAATTATTAGTCGTAGTTGGTGGATGGAAATATAAAGAGGATATAATGTCTAGTAGTACAATAGTTCTAGCTGATATACCAAATACTCACCAAATAGGCTTAGTAATGTATACTGATTATATTTTATATTTTCAAATTGCAGGTATAGTCCTGCTTCTTGCAATGATTGGAGCTATTCTTCTTACATTTAGAGAGAGGACGGGAGTAAAAAAACAAAGTTACGTAAATCAAATATCAAGAAATCCATCGACCGCAGTAGAACTTAAGGAAGTCAAATCTTACCAGGGAGTAAAAATTGATGATTGAAATTGGTTTAGGTCACTACTTATCTTTAGGAGCTATTATATTTTTCTTAGGAGTCATTGGCATATTCTTAAATAGAAAAAATGTAATAGTAATTTTAATGTCAATCGAACTTATTTTATTAGCAGTAAATATAAATTTGATATCTTTCTCTATATTCTCAGGGGATATTGTTGGACAAATTTTTACAATGCTTATTTTAACAGTTGCTGCAGCTGAGGCAGCCATAGGTCTCGCAATTATTGTTGTTTATTATAGAAACAGAGGTTCTATTAGAGTGGAGGATATCCACGGTATGAAAGGCTAAATGGCTTACGCAATACTATTTTTACCATTGATTGGTTCTCTTATAGGTTACCTAGGTAGATCATTAACAAATTATTTTGCAGAAATAACTACAAGTGTATTTGTAAGTATCTCAGCTGCTTTATCAATTTTTGTTTTTTGGAACGGGATTCAAAATAATATTTATGGAAATTATGAAATCTTTGAGTGGATAAGTTCTGGAGGCTTTACAGCTAACTGGTCAATTAATATTGATCCTTTAAGTTCAGTTATGTTAGTAGTTGTGACTTTCGTATCAGCATTAGTCCACATTTATTCTATTGGCTACATGAGTCATGACCCTCACAAGCCAAGATTCATGTCTTATTTATCATTATTTACTTTCTCAATGTTGGCTTTGGTTGTTTCAGATAACTTTTTGCAACTTTTTTTTGGATGGGAGGGGGTTGGCTTATGTTCTTACTTACTGATAGGTTTCTGGTATAAAAAAGAAACTGCTAATAATGCTGCAATAAAAGCATTTATTGTTAACAGAATTGGTGACTTCGGCCTTGCGATTGCAATATTTTTAATTTTTTTCTTTTTCGGAACAATTAATTTTGAAGAGACTTTTCAAGTCGTAAATCAATACGCTGAAGAAAAAATAGTTTTTTTGGGCTTTGAGGCTAATTTAATAACTTTAATATGTGTATTTTTATTCATCGGAGCTATGGGAAAATCCGCACAATTCTTATTACACACCTGGCTTCCTGATGCTATGGAGGGCCCAACACCTGTTTCAGCTTTAATTCATGCAGCCACAATGGTTACTGCTGGAGTTTTCCTCGTCGTCAGATGCTCTCCGATTTTTGAATTCTCTCAGTTTGCTTTAAATTTAGTAACTGTAGTAGGAATGATAACAGCAATATTTGCTGCATCGGTCGCATTGGTACAAAATGATATAAAGAAAATTATTGCTTACTCAACATGCAGTCAGTTAGGTTACATGTTTTTTGCAGCAGGTGTTGGTGCATACCATGTGGCAATGTTTCATTTATTTACACATGCTTTTTTTAAAGCGCTACTATTCTTAGGGGCAGGTTCAGTGATTCATGCATTTAAAGATGAGCAAGATATAAGGAATATGGGCGGGGTACGAAATAAACTTCCTTATACATATATTTTTATGCTCTTAGGCACTTTGGCATTAACTGGATTTCCATTTTTATCAGGTTTTTACTCAAAAGATGCAATTATAGAATTTGCATATCTTAAAAATTCACCCATTGGAAATTATGCGGCTACAATAGGTATTATAACAGCATTTTTAACCTCAATTTACTCATGGAGATTATTTTTTAAAACTTTTCACGGAACTTACAACAATAAAAAAATTCCAATAAATCAAACACATGACTCACCACTAGTGATGTTAATCCCTCTTTTATTTTTAGGAATAGGTTCAATATTTTCAGGATATATTTTTAAAAGCATATTTATTGGACAACACAGTAATGATTTTTGGTTAACCTCAATCTTTTTTTTGAATGATATTAAACATGATGCTATACCACTATGGTTTCTATTAACAACTCCAATCCTAGTATTAATATCTATCCCAGTTTCGTATTATCTTTTTGTTTTAAATCCAAAAATTTTAGAGGATGTTAAAAAAACCAATATGCCTTTGTATAACTTCTTATTACATAAATGGTATATTGATGAATTTTACGAAAAAGTATTTGTAAATCCAGCAAAAAAAGTAGGATCACTTTTTTGGAAAAAAGGAGACATAGGTATTATAGATAAGTTTGGTCCTGATGGTATTTCTAAATTAATAAAAAATATATCTAATAAAACTGGACGTCTTCAAACCGGATTTATTTACGATTATGCTTTTGTCATGTTACTAGGTTTATCAATTTTATTAACCTTTTTAATTTTAAAATAAAATGAATTTCCCAATATTATCTACTTTAATTTTCTTACCTTTAATAAGTTCTTTTTTTATTTTATTTTCAAAAGATAAAACCACAAAAAATAGCTCAATTTATATCTCTTTATTTAGTAGTCTCGCTACTTTTTTTCTATCTTTATTTTTATGGTATTCTTTAGACATCAATTCTTCTGAATTTCAGTTTGTTGAAGAAAAATCTTGGATTAATAATTTTATTAAATTCAAATTAGGAGTAGATGGTATATCGGTACTTTTTATTGTTTTAACAACTTTTATCACTCCAATTTGTATTATCTCTTGTGTTAACAGTGTAAAAATAAGAGTTAAGGAATTTCTAATTGCAATTTTAGTCTTAGAAACTTTTATGATCGGTGTATTTTGCTCACTCGATCTCGTAATTTTTTATTTATTCTTTGAAGCTGGCTTAATACCAATGTTTTTGATCATTGGGGTCTGGGGAGGCCCAAGAAGAGTTTATTCTGCATTCAAATTTTTCTTATTTACCTTACTAGGTTCTGTTTTAATGCTAGCAGCTATAATAGTTATTTATTGGCTTACCGGAACTACGGACATAACTCAAATTTATGAAATTAAAATACCTAAAGAGTATCAAAATATTCTTTGGCTTGCTTTTTTTAGTTCATTTGCAGTTAAAATGCCAATGTGGCCAGTTCACACATGGTTGCCAGATGCACATGTTGAAGCGCCAACTGCCGGTTCAGTTATATTAGCAGCAATTTTACTTAAAATGGCGGGCTACGGTTTTTTAAGATTTTCAATACCCATGTTCCCTTTTGCATCAGAATATTTCACTCCACTAATATATACTTTAAGTATAATCGCAATAATTTACACCTCTTTAGTTGCACTGATGCAAGATGATATGAAGAAACTAATTGCATACTCTTCAGTGGCACATATGGGTTATGTGACTTTAGGAATTTTCACATTAACTAAACAGGGTATTGAAGGAAGCATTTATCAAATGATTAGTCACGGTTTAATATCTGCAGCGTTATTTTTATGCGTTGGAGTAGTGTACGATAGGCTACATTCTAGAATGATAAGCAGTTATGGTGGGCTAGTAAATTATATTCCAAAATATTCATTTCTATTTTTAATATTTGCATTAGCTGCGCTGGGCTTGCCAGGAACCTCCGGATTTTTGGGTGAATTTCTTGTTTTAGCGGGAACTTTTCAAAAAAGTTATATTGCAGCTATGATTGCAACATTTGGAGTTGTCTTAGGTGCTGCCTATATGCTTTGGTTAACTAAAAGAGTAATCTTTGGTGTTTCAACTAACTCAGAAATTAAAAATTTAAGTGATGTGAATAAATCAGAAGTAATTATGCTCGCATCTTTAGCATTTTTAATTATTTTTTTTGGTTTCTATCCTCTTCCTTTAATGGAAACTTTTAGCGTATCAGTAAATAGCTTAATTAATAACTACGAAACAGCGTTAATTTCAAATTAAATATGATTAATAATTTAAATATAATGTTTCCAGAAATCTTTTTATCTTTATCAATTTTTTCAATTTTAATGATTGGCGTTTTTATTAAAAATAGTTTTAATATGATATTTAATCTTACATCAATTATCTTAGTTGTTACTATTACAATTATTATTACAAGCCCAAATAACGAGGAAAAAATATTTTTAGATAGTTTTACAAGAGACGCATTTTCTAATTATTTTAAAATTCTAATTCTTTTATCATCTCTGTTTGTTCTTAATTCTTCAAAAAATTTTATAGTAGATAACAAATTAAATAAATTTGAGTACCCTATTATTATTTTATTATCAATTTTAGGAATGTTTTTTATGGTAAGTGCCAATGATTTGATACTTTTCTATCTAGGTTTAGAGTTGCAATCTTTGTCGTTATATATACTCGCTACAATCGATAGGGATAATCTAAGATCAACAGAGTCTGGAATAAAGTATTTTGTACTAAGCGCCTTGTCTTCAGGTTTACTATTGTATGGATGTTCTTTATTGTATGGATTTACAGGATCTACTAATTTTGATCTCATAGCTAGTCAACTTAATAAAGAAAATACGGGAGCTGTATTTGCTATGGTATTTATATTAGTTGGTCTAGCATTCAAAGTTTCTGCTGTACCATTTCATATGTGGACGCCAGACGTTTATGAGGGTGCGCCTACTTCAATAACAAGTTATTTTGCTGTAGTGCCAAAAGTTGCAGGTCTTGCTTTATTAATTAAATTTATGTTTATTCCATTTTCAAATATCTTGTTAGAGTGGCAAGCAATTATAATTTTTATATCTTTAGCATCAATGATTTTAGGTGCGGTAGCAGCAATGATACAAAAAAATTTTAAAAGACTTTTAGCTTATAGTTCGATAGGACATATTGGCTACGCTCTTGCAGGAGTAGCAACAGGGTCTGTTTCAGGATATAAAAGTTCAATTGTTTATATATCAATTTACGTAATTATGAATATAGGGGCATTCTCTTGCCTTTACATGTTGAAAAAAGATGGACAGTATAAAGAAAATATTTCAGATCTTTCCGGTATATCAAAAAAACAGCCTCTTTTAGCCATCTCTTTATTAATAATTTTATTTTCATTAGCTGGTGTTCCACCATTAGGTGGATTTTTCGCAAAATTTTACGTATTTGTTGCAGTATTAGAAAATGAAATGTATGCACTGGCAATCATTGGTTTATTAACAACTGTTATGTCAGCATTTTATTATCTTAAAATCATAAAAACTATTTATTTCGATGATAGTGTAATTGCTTATGAAACATCAAAAAACAAAATTGCTCAAATTTCTATTTTTGCAAGCTGCGCAATTTTAACTACATTCTTTCTATATCCTTCAATATTGAATAGTATAGTTGATACACTTTTCATCAGTTAATGCGGATAAATCTTAAAAAATTTCAAAAGGTAAAAAGCACGAACGATATTGCATTAAAATTTATTAAAAAGAATATCTCAAAACCTATGTTAATAATATCTGATAAACAGACTAATGGACGAGGCCGAATTGGAAAAAAATGGGTTTCTAAAAAAGGCAATCTTTTTATTTCTATATTTTTTAGAATAGATCAAAAAAAAATCAATTTTAAACAATTTGCGATTTTAAATGCTTTTTTAATAAAAAAAGTAATTTCAAAAAAAATTCCAAAAAAAATAAGTATTAAATGGCCAAATGACCTATTAATAAATAAGAACAAATTTTGTGGAATTTTACAAGAATTAGTAAGATTTAATCGTTTTGATTACTTAATTGTAGGAATTGGTTTAAATACCAATATAGCTCCACAAAACAAAAGCTTTAAATCGACTAGCTTAAAAAATATATTGAGTAAAAAAGTAAGTAATCAAGAAATTTTGAGAGAAATTAAATTTGAATATGAAAGATTTCTTAATTACAAAAATAAATTATCTTTTTCAGAATTAAAAAAGAAATATAATTAAATACAATGTATTATATTGTTGGTGATATTGGAAATACTTCGACTAGGATTTGTTTATTAAATGATAAATCAAAGATATTAGATTCGATTATTTTTGATACAAGTAAAATTTTTTTACGCGGTTACATTAAAAAGGTTATAAATAGATTTTCTAAAAAAAAAATAAATAAAAAAATATTATTTTCATGCGTAGTTCCTTTAGCTTTAAAAAAAATTAAAAGTGCTTTAAAAAATAGAAATTTCAAAATCTTAGAAATTAAAAATCTTAATTTAAATAAATTAATTAAAATAAATATAAAGAA
>MDTA01143014.1_pt1 | contig 12907 bp, 10 predicted proteins | sample 811151 | NCBI WGS metagenome assembly MDTA01 (sample SAMN05326648, study PRJNA326480) | marine metagenome | isolation source: seawater | place: Indian Ocean: South | collected 2010
GCATGATGATACTGTAGACCGAACTACTAACGGCACTGGAGCCGTCATTGATATGACATTGGAAGAAATATTGAATCTAGATGCATCAGCAAAATTCACCAATTCAACTGGAGGGAACCCTTGGAACGAGAGTCATCTCTCCCCTGTAACGATAGAAGAAGTCTTGGATCGGTTCATCGAATCACCACACCGCCTAAGTTTGGAAATTAAAAATGAGGGGGATACAGGGAAAGTCGCCGCCGAGATAATGTTTCTAGAAATCGAAAAACGTGGGATAGAAAATCGCATAGAAGTAGGGTCATTTCACATCGAATCAATACAAGCATTCAGAGAGATAAGTGGTGGAACAGTTGCAACTTCAGGTGTTGAAACAGAAATAAGAAAATGCATCATGATTCCAATGTTCCAACTTGATCGATGGTGGTTAGACCCAGGTCAGGTGTCCATACTTCAGATACCCACGGAAGGAGGAGGTTTCGATTTAGCAACTGAAGGTGTTGTGAAACGCGCACATCAGCACGGACAGGCGGTTCAATATTGGACAATCAATGATAGAGAAATGATGAACCATCTTATCGACATCGGTGCAGATGGAATCATCACAGATGATCCGATTCTACTACGGCAAGCGATTTCAGATGCGGGATATAATCTCCCCGAACCGTGGACATAAATCACAAGCGTATCGGTCGTGTAGCCCCACAAGCCTGACATTTCATCAGAGTTGTACGATCTTCCTTGACGAAGTGTGTATCGGGTGCATTGCATTGATTACAGAGAATGTATGCCTTAACGTAATTCACAATCCTGCTACGGATTCTCTTAGGAGGGATCCTTCCCTTGAACATAACACGGGTTGCTTCCTTAGTACCACTCGTACCAAGTTCTCCAAGCAGATATTGGTAAACATGATTGGCATCACGATCCATCTTTGAGATGAGTTCTGAGAAATTTCGAATAATAGTCTGATTCCCTTCAATCAAAATATCTGGATCAGGAAGAGTCCAACGAGCGCGCTCGCTGATATCTGTAGGAATATTATCCCGCGCCCGGTCGAGCAGAGACTCGTATTCAAAATCCGCCATACCCATTCGACACGACTGCCCCATTTCAACCCCACCGCCGTTTCATTGATGCACCATGTCTGGCGTTCCACCTCTATGCCAGAGCCCATCCAAGTCCTCTTCACGAAATTGCATGACGATGCAAAGCCACCTCATCGCGGCAGCACCCTTGCTGCAGGTTGGGATCTACATACCATCGATGAGCAGATAGTATACAAAGGAAAAACAACACGTATCCCTACGGGATTAGCGGTTGCAATTCCACCCGGATATGAGGGGCAGATACGGGCGCGCTCTTCCCTTGGAGCGAAGGGTATGATTCTCCCCAACGGAGTAGGTACTATCGATGCTGATTATCGAGGTGAGATTCAGATTCTCGCCACATGGATTGGGGAAAATGACTCTTTTACGGTTGAAGCCGGAGAGAGAATTGCTCAACTCATTATCGCCCCGATTCCATCTGTTGAATTTATTGAAGTAGAATCTGCTGAATTGGGTGACACCAAACGAGGCACGGGTGGGTTCGGTAGTACTGGACGATACTGATGTAGACACCCTTTGGGTCCGGTGGATTGAAATCGAGGGGATGAAACGAATCACTGGTTCAAATGGCGCTAAGCATTGAAGAACTCAGAACGAAAACCGCAGAATTGCGGGCTAAAGGGCTCAATACCCAACAGATTGCAGACGAACTATCTGTTTCTCAAACCACGGTCCAGTGGTTGTCTACAGAGAGTATCACAGAAGCACCACCTGACGATGTTCGTATTGGTTGGAGAACAATCGGCGCCCGTGCCGCAAGAATCGAAGCCGTAGGCCTAATCTTAGCCGACATAATCCATGAGGAACTTGGAGGTGAAATCGATACCATCGTTGGAATCAGCCTAAACGGCATAGCATTCGCTCAATCCCTTGCCGGACATATCGATGCTGACTTCGCAATCTACCGATCCGTCGATCAGGATGGATCAGGCCATCTTTCAAACAAGTACGGCAATGTCGCTGGCCGTGATGTTGCTGTTATCGATGATGTTCTATCAACTGGCTCAACTATGCGGAGAACAATAGAAGCTCTTCGTTCAGAGGGAGCCAATGTCTGCCTTTGTATGGTCTTAGTCAACAAGACTGAGCGCAACGACATAGAAGGCGTTCCACTTCGCGGACTCATTCGTGCCGTTAACGTCTGAGGTTCAAACATGCACTGGGCCAACCGTGTCGCACAAGATCTTGCGCGTCGAGGAGATAATCACACAATTGCCGCAGGGATTACTCCGTCTGGCATATTCCATATCGGCCATATCAGAGAAGTCATAACTTGCGACTTGATTGTGCGGGCCTGCAAGGATGCTGGGATGAATGCGCGTCTACTATTCATCATTGATTCAATCGACCCATTACGGAAGGTATACCCCTTCCTTCATCCAGAATATGAGAAGTATATCGGACATCCACTCTACAATATCCCCCCACCGGATGAATCTGGTCGCCCTGACCTTGAAGCAGAGCATAACTATGCATTCCACTTCCTCAACCCCTTTCTTGAAGCTCTACGTGAATTAGGTGTACATCCAGAACTTTCATGGAATCATGAAGCCTACGAATCAGGCAAATTCGAAGATGCGGCCCGAACTTTCCTTAATCGACGTGACGAAGTTGCGGAAATCCTCACTGAAATATCGGGGCGTCCAATACCAGTAGATTGGTACCCGTATACTCCAATCGGACACAACGGGAGTATGGATGGACTAACTATTACCGGCTGGGATGACCCCTATGTCCAATGGGTTGACAATGAAGGGAAGGAAGGGCAGTCCCATATTGGAACTGCAGAAGGCAAGTTACCCTGGCGCATGGATTGGCCTGCTAAATGGGCAATTCATGGCGTCACATGCGAACCATTTGGAAAGGATCATGCTGCATCAGGAGGGAGTTATTCAACCGGACGTAAATTGGTTGACTTACTTGGTGCCGAACCCCCAATACCAGTACCTTACGAATGGATTCAACTCAAGGGGATGGGACCGATGTCAAGTTCAACAAACGTTATTGTTGGGCCTTTAGAGGCTCTAGAGATTGTTCCACCTGAAATTCTACGATATCTCATATCGAGAAATAAGCCAAACCGACATATCGAATTTGACACGGGAGATTCTCTGCTCAAGATGGCCGACGAATACGAATCAACAGTCCATGTGTTGAAAGAAAATGATCCACCGAGTCAAGAAGATACAAAACGGAGACAGAAAGAGTGGATTGTCAACAGTGCAAGGGTTCGTTTTGCTCAAATCGAACCAACGGACATGCCTACAGAAATTAACGACAAAGTTTCATTTCGACATTTATCGATGCTGGCACAGATACGTTCGGATGATGAATCAGTATGGGACTCTATGCGGAGTACCGGTATCTTGGAGGGAGAGCCATCTGCACGCCTAGTGGATAGGCTCCAAAGAATGAGAAATTGGATATCATCGGAACATTTTCCAGAAGGCCATCGATTAGAGATTCAAACCTCAGTTATCGATGAGGCGAAAGGGGCATTCAATGAACATGACCGCGATTACTTGTCTTCATTGATTGAAGCATATCAGACATGTGAATGGGAACGAAGTACGATAAACGATGCAATCTGTGACCTAGCTCGAGACCAAGGTATGAATCTTAGAAACGCATTCGTGCTCCTATACAACATCCACCTCGGAAAATCATACGGGCCAAAACTCGCAGCTATTCTTGCCGAAATTCCCAGAGAGAACGCTATCGCACCTTTGAAGGATGCACTTTCCATTCTGGATGAGGCATGAAGTCCGTCTAGAATCGGCATTCTTCATATGTGGAGCATCCATACCCGCACTAATGCCCGTTCACTGCCCAACTTGCGAGGGCCCGGTTGAGGCCACTGCGAAGTTCTGTCTGAAGTGTGGACATGACCTCCTTGTGATTGGACCAATCACCTCCACTGGCCATGATGTTAGGCAGTTGAAGGAATTAATCAGGAGTCGTTCCGATCTTGCGATGGCTGAGAAATTCGATCTAATTGCAAAAATTGAGGATGGTGCAAACCCCATCGAACTCGGTCTAGCCGCTGCAAGCGAAGAAGATGCTGCTATGGCTCTTGCAACTGAATCTGTGGCATCGACTCCAGAATCTACTGAATCAACAATGGACGCTATGTCCTCTGCAGTCACATCAGCTCTAGGCGGAGGAATTCAAAGAAACCCTGCAGCGGCTGCTGCAGCCGCTGCCATATCTCACGATACGAATGCATGGTCTCTAATCTCTGCAGGCAAGGTCGACCTCAATGAGCCAGTATACCTACAGGCAATGGAATTGGGTATGGAAGCCAGCCACCATATTCACGACATCGCGGCTGGAGGAGTAGAAGCACTCTCCAGTGAGGATCTAAAGGCAATTCCTGTTCTTAAGCCACCTAAGAAATCATTCTGTCCTAAATGTGGATCTGATATTCATGCTCATACAATGCTCCAATGGAGGAAATGGAGAGATCATTCAGGGGAAGTCGTCCAACTACAGACCCAAGCCGGCATGGAAACTGCAATAATCCAAACCGCTGCCCACTTCATAACTTCAATTCAGGCACTTGAAACTCAAGTCGGGGAACTTCAAGCAGCTCTTGATGCTGCAGATCCTGATGCAGTTAAAGAAGCGATGGCAGAGGAATTCGATGAAGAAATGCGCGCAGAAATCTCTGCGGAATTGGAAGCGGCTCTTCGAGATCAGATAGAAGAAGAAATCCGTGCAGAACTCGCAACATCACGGACAATCTCTAGCCGCGCAGGATCTGTTAGTCGCCCTAGAGGCACTTCTTTCAAACCTAAGACAATAAAAGAATCCAAGCCTGCTCCGAAACCCAAGCCCAAAAAAGAAGAGAAGAAGGAAGAATCTGAGGATGATACGAAAGCCCAGGATGATACAACGGTCGAGGATAAACCTGAAGAGAAACCCAAGGAAGAAAAGAAGTCTGCCGCAGCAATGATGTTTGGTGGATCACGTAATAAGGTAAAATTTGAGGGAGAAGAAGGAGACAAGGCACAGTGGTTCTTGGACAATGGTCTTCAGACAATATATGACCCTCATGGAACCGGTAAGGAACTGAAACCACGTACTATCCTCGCACGCTCTTCGGATGGTAATGTCCGCGTGCAGGATGTTGTCCGCATCTATGCAGAACAAGGTGTTGACGGTCTATCTGAACTCGCTTGGACTAGCCCATTAACACAGTACATCATCGAAGCCTACGATTCTTGTTGAACTGATGATAAGTTCTATTCGCTCATAAGTCTAGGAATGACCATGCCAGACGTAGGCCCACTTGGCCCATACTACTGGAGAACTATCTCTACAATGGATTTTTCACAGGCTTGGACAATTGGTCTAACTCACATTATTTCGATTCTTGGAGTGATTACAGCAATAGCTCTAATTTTCTTGGCGATGTTGATTATCAGAGCACGTCCTAAGGCAGCAGAAAACAGATTCATGTGTGTTCTTCTGCTAGCTGAATCTTGGAGAGTACTTGCTCAATGGTACAACCTTGTCCCACTTGGCCCTGAAGCAATTCCATACATACAGTACTATCGAGTGGGATGGTACTTCTGTGGGATTCTATGCATCTTGCTGTATCTTTCCACGGTCGCATTTTACCCTACAAAGAGAACACAATTCATGGCTAAAGAGGCGATTAAAAACAAACTCTGGTGGGCTCTTCCTGCCATTAGTGCCACCATTCTAGGATTACTAATTGTCTCGACTGGAGGATTACATGGAACCATTGGAGGAACGATGCATGTCGATTGTAGCCAACCCATGGTCTTCGATGAAGAGGGGAACTCGCCGGCGACTCTGACATATTCACCAGGTATGGCTGAGACAACAGGAACCTGTAACAAGGATCTATCACCATACGTTTTCTTCGTTCCTGAAGCAGGTGCTGGATTCGGAACCCTGCTCCTAATCCTTCCAGTATTTTCTGCAACGATTGCAATGTTCCTTATGCGCTCAGCATGGAAGCGTCTTCGAGAAGAGGAAGGGCGTGAAGATGAAGCAAATGAAGCGCGCTCCCTTTTTATCGGATTTACAGGCAAAGCAACCATCAAAGGAATGGCAGTAATTTCGATAATTGCAACTACTGTAATGTTCGGTAGATTCAACCTTGCAGACATGACTACAATCGAAAATATCGATCAGTTAGTTATCTACAATTATTGCCTGTATGCTTTCCTATTCAGTATTCTAATTACTGGAATGTTTGAAGGATTTATGTTCACATATGCGATTCTGAAAAATGACATCCTTGGAATCGACGAGAAGCTCAGGAAGGCCTTCAGCGCTGCAATCTTCGCTGGCCTTGGAGGTATTGGACTTCTTCTGGCTACTGAAATGATGGAGGGATTAATTCCAGGAGGAGGAATGGCAGGTGCCGTAATAATTGGTGCACCACTAGTTGTGCTTAGGAAGCCCATCTTCGTCGCGATCAACAACTTCTCATCAATGCTGATGCCTGAAGCCTTCACAAAGGCCGAACTATCTTACATCGAGGCATATGAGATTGCCATGGAGGATCGTATTATCACCGATGAAGAGCGTAAATTCCTGAAACTACAGGCAAAGACATTGGGTCTTGACGATGAACGCGTAGAATACATCGAAAATTGGTACGACGAAAATCTCGAAAGTGAAGAAGAGTGAGTCAATCAAGTACCGATTAGTCGCCTCGGTTCAGGCATCCCTTCTCTAGCGACCCCGATTGCTTCAACCTCCATCCTCGCACCGCTGAGTGTAGTGACGAATGGAATGTTGAGTTCAACAGCAAGACGGCGCATCATGTTTCCATCAAGGATAGCTCCACCTGACTTCGATGGCGTATTGAGAATTAGTTGGATGTCACCCTGCCTCATGAGGTCCAGAGCATCAGGACTCTTTCTCTCAGCTATTCTGTATGCCGTCATAACCTCAAGGCCACCCTTGTCTCGCAAAAATTGGGCCGTCCCTGGAGTGGCATGGAGAGTGAAACCCATCTCCTGTAAACGGGAAGCATGTGGGATTACGCCAATCTTGTCTGAATCACGTACTGTAATGTAGACCCCTCCAGAAGTAGGAACTGGGACCTCTGTGGCCATCCTCGCCTTCAGATAAGCTGCGGCCGCAACCTCGTGGGAACCCATGACTTCCCCAGTGGACTTCATCTCAGGACCAGGGGCAGGGTCGAGTCCACGGAGTTTAATAAAAGGAAATACTGGGGCCTTAACACAGACAAGATTAGTTTCTAAACGAGGAATATCTACCTCGGATAGTTTCGCACCAAGAGCAAGTAAAGCAGCAATACGAGCGAGAGGGACGCCTGTGGACTTAGCAACGAAGGGGAAGGTTCTACTTCCACGAGGATTGACCTCGAGAACATAGAGGACCTCATCTTTGATTGCGAATTGAATATTGAAGCATCCACGTATCCCCAAGCCTACACCAATTGTAGTAGTCCATTCTTTCACCTGATCAAGAATTTCCTGTGAAACATTCTGAGTAGGAATGAAACAAGTGGAATCACCTGAATGGATACCAGCCTCCTCAAGATGCTCCATGATTGCACCGATAAGAACTGACTCACCATCACAGACAGAATCTACGTCGAGTTCCATCGCCCCTCCTAGATATTGGTCAACTAGCAACGGCTTATCTGGAGCGATATATGCCTCAGACATGTAAGCATCGAGTTGATTTTCATCGGCAAGAATCTCCATTCCACGGCCTCCTAAGACATAAGATGGGCGAATTAACACAGGGAAACCTATCTCTTCTACCGCAGCACGGACATCTTTCGGTGTTGCTCCTGTAAGACCAAGTGGCATCCTCAATGCATGCTTTTTCGCAAACGCCTCAAATCTCTCACGATCACTTGCTTCATCAACCGCATCGGGTGAAGTTCCAATAAGTTCAGTATCAATTCCCATCGTACGAAGATGGGGGAGGCGCTCATTCATTGGAAGTGCGAGATTAATTGCAGTCTGGCCTCCAAACTGAAGAAGAAGACCATCGGCGTTTTCGCGCAAAAGTACCTCGACAACGCACTCAAGATTCAGAGGATCAAAATATAGCCGGTCTGACGTATCGAAATCCGTTGATACTGTCTCTGGATTATTGTTGATTAGAATTGCTTCGTGTCCTTCATCACGAATCGCCTGGACTGCGTGAACACATCCATAATCAAACTCAATTCCCTGACCAATCCTGATTGGACCAGAACCGATAACAACATGTCGGGACGCATCGGAACCATCCTCTCGAGAACGACGCTCGTGAGGGACCTTATCCACGCCTTGAGGAGCGCTCCCTCCTTCGTAAGTTGAATAGTAGTAAGGTGTTACCGCTGCAAACTCTGCAGCACATGAATCTACCATACGGTATACTGGATGAATGCCGAGATCGTGTCGACGCTCCATGACTCCTAGAGGTCCATGATCATGATCGAGATCTCGAACACCAGCCGCTGGGAAGCCAGCTAAAGCATCCGCAATATGGGCATCAGTCATACCAGCGCCCTTCCAGCGCTGAAGATCAACATCATCGATATCCGAAGGGGAGCCCCCATGCGCCATAACCTCCATCTCAGTAGCGGCTAAAGACGAGAATCTATGGAGGAACCAGCGAGTAATCCCTCCACTTATCTCACGAACCCTTTCTATTCCCCAGCCTCTCCTAAATGCCTCAATTAGAGCCAGCATTCTACGATCTGTCGGTACACGCAACCAATTCTCAAGTGTTTCATCAGGGAGAGGGGTTGCTGCCCTCTCAATCTGCTCCTCTCCTTCGGATTCATCCGCTAAAGTAAGTGGCCTAGGATGAGGTGCACCCATCTCCAATGATGCAACTGCTTTCAAGAATGCCTCCTCAAATGTTCGTCCAATTGCCATTACTTCTCCAGTACTCTTCATTGATGTTCCAAGAGTTCGGTCAGCGGTTCGGAACTTATCAAACGGCCAGCGCGGAATCTTCACCACACAGTAATCTAGAGTTGGTTCAAAAGCGGCAGTGGTGCCTTTTCCAGTAATAGGATTTGGAAGTTCATCGAGAGTGTATCCGACAGCAATAAGGGCAGCCATTCGAGCAATTGGGTAACCAGTAGCCTTCGAGGCAAGGGCCGAAGAACGACTGACACGAGGATTAACTTCGATTGTTCGATATTCTCCTGTCTCCTGATTGAAAGCAAACTGGACATTGCATCCTCCTTTTATGTCCAAGCGACGAATGAGCCGAAGGGCAGCATCCCGGAGCATCTGATGGTCACGATCAGAAAGAGTCTGCTGGGGTGCAACAACTGTGGATTCACCAGTATGTACACCCATCGGATCAATATTCTCCATCGTACAGACGATGATGCAATTGTCCGCGGCATCCCGCATTACCTCATACTCGTGTTCCTGCCAACCAAGGATGCTCTCTTCGATGAGAACCTGGTCGATGCGGCTATGCAATATCCCTTGGCTTGCAATCTCGACGAGTTGGCCTCGATCCCAAGCAGTGCCACCCCCCAATCCACCAAGAGTGAACGCTGGACGAATTAGAAGTGGGAAACCTCCTATCTCCTCAGCTGCTGAAAGAACCTCGTCAATCGAACCACAAGCTATCGCCTTTGGCACAGGAAGTCCAATTTCTTCACACACCCGCTTGAAACGATCTCGATCCTCTGCATCATCGATTGCATCGAGTTCGCAACCAATGAGTTCAACGCCAAGCTCATCCAGCGAACCATCGTGAGCCAATGTAGAAGCGATGTTTAGGGCAGTCTGACCACCCATTCCTGCAAGTAACGCATCGGGCTTTTCAATCTCTAGAATACGACGAACAACATCTGGTAGAAGTGGTTCGATGTATATTCGATCCGCCATCGAAGGATCATTCTGAATCGTCGCAGGATTACTGTTCACAAGTATGACTTCGTATCCCTCTGCTCGCAAAGCACGACAGGCTTGAGAACCTGAGAAATCAAACTCGGCGGCTTGCCCAATTCGAATTGGACCACTGCCTAGGAGAAGGATTCTGTGAATATCGGTACGCTTTGGCATTAATTCTCACCACCTAATAGAGACGGCGTCGCCACTGGAGACAGAACTTCAGGCAGTGAGGAACCGAGGTGCTCAGCCACAATTGATGAGAAACGATCGAAAAGAGGGCTTGCATCATGAGGGCCTGGGCAAGCCTCGGGATGGAATTGAACCGAGAATGCCGGCCTACCAACTACGTCTAGGCCCTCCACGGTACGATCGTTCGCATTCACGTAGCGTACTTCGACATCTGTACCAATAGCATTCGATTCTACTTCAGAGCAAGCCCCTGATGGATGTGGAGCTAACATACCCTGTTCAGGGTCTGCGACGGCAAATCCATGATTCTGTGAAGTGATGCTTACCGTACCATCTGCAAGATCAACTACCGGTTGATTCGCCCCCCGGTGACCATACAGAAGCTTGTAAGTTCGAAGGCCTGCAGCCAAACCAAGTAACTGATGCCCAAGGCATATCCCCATCGTAGGGTATCCTGCATCGATAGCCGAAGCGAGGACTCTTCGGGCTGAAGTCGCCGCGCCAGGATGAGCCGGATCACCTGGACCATTGGAACAGAAGAAGGCATCCGGCTGATGATCATGAACCAATGCATCGAAAGAAGAATCAGCAGGCGCCCATATTACCTCAAATCGGCGACATAATTCACGGAGAATATTGTACTTGACACCACAATCGAGAGCAATGAGCCTCGGAAGCGATTCTCCCGAATCATTTGTCGCACCAGGATTCAGGACAACTGCATCATCTCTCGAAACCTCAGCAACTAGATCATCGAGATCTGGACTCCTAGAAGCCTTTAGTCTCGCTACAAGGGCCTCTTCCATCTCAATTGGGCCAAAAACGCACAGGAGCGTACCATATTCCCGAACTCGGCGAGTAATAGATCGGGTGTCGACTCCTTGGATTCCTGGGACCCCATGTGCTACAAGTAAATCATGGAGTGAACCAACTGCATCACGATGATCAGGTATCTCAATGGCTTGCCTACATACGACTCCACGAGGCCATACTCTACTGGATTCCGATATACCTGGAATCACGCCATAATTACCCAAAAGTGGCCAAGTGAAGGTTAGGACTTGTCCTGCAAACGAGGGATCGGTCAAAGATTCCTGGAACCCAGTCATTCCAGTGGTGAAAACCAATTCCCCTTCAGCCATAGCTTCTGCACCAAAGAGAGTCCCCTCATATCGGCCACCGTCGGCAAGAAGGAGGACTCCGATCCCAGAGGCAGATGAATGTCCGTGGCTAGCTCCAGTAACAAGGCAATCCGCTGCGTCCTGACCTACATAGGACTCAGAAACACCAGGAACTCCTCGGCCGGGACGGAAACCAACCTCGGATTCGCCCTTTGACATCAGTTCATTTCGCTATGAACGCTCCTTAATTATTGGCGGTGAAAGATAGGTTCCGGACTAATCGTGACCTTTCATTCATCTTCATTGTATTCGACTTGACTTACCATCTTGTTAGAAGCACTGGGAACAATATCTAGTTCGCCACCTGGAAACTCAACAGGATATGATCCAGTGGGTAAAAGATCACGTAAGAATACAGCAAGAGCGGCTACTTCAGAATGAGGTTGATTGCCTATGCCTACATTGTGTTGGCATATCCCGTATACTTCTCCCGGAACCTTAGCACCACCCACTACGATAGCTATCGGACGATCCCTTCGAAGGATAGGGATGACCTCCCGCCAAGGCCGACCATACATTGTCAGATGGATTGCAACGCCGGGCTCACCATCTCCTGAATCCTCGTTTGCGAACTTTCGTAACCAGCCCAAAGGACGCTTCTCATGTCGCGCATCAAAATTGCCACCAAAACGGTCTGTGACAGACTCAAGTGTTTCCAAAACATTCGGGTCCTCTTCTCCAGAAAGAAGGAAACAATCTGCTCCAAATGCACGGGCCGTCAAACCCAGGTGAGATGTGATACGCTTGTCACGCTCACGACGATGCCCCAGCCGCAATACATGGATTGGAGGTCGCGTGGACATAGACACCGGCTCTTGCCGTACGCTTTGTGAGTTCCGCTCAGTTAATCCTCGTCCTGAGGAGCAAGAACCACGTCGAATCCAGCAAGAACCGAACGAACCCACGTTACTAACATCGCATCTAGGAAATAACGGGCACTGTAATGGACAAGGACCCCGAGGATTCCCAATCGCGCTGTTTGCATGAGGGACACCATGAGGTCAGATCCCTCAGTAGCAAGCATCGCATGACCGACTGGTTCGATTGCAAGATAGATTACTAGGATGAAAAAACCGCCACCAAGGGTCGCAGCAATAGCTCCTCCACGTTCTCTTGAAAGTGATACTAGTAGAGTAGCAAGGAATACAAGAACTGGGACTAGCCATGAGATTTGACTAAAGTTTAGATCGAACAAGATAGAACTAGGGCCAGAATTGCCACCCCATTCGTTACCCGCAACATGGATTGCAAGGAACCAAAAGAGAAGTACAATCATCATCAACATACCTGAAACAAGGCCAAATCGAGTTGACATCTGTCGAAGTTCATGAGAATCTGCGGGATTCAAACGTGCAAGTATCGCCTCGGCGAGTTCAAGTTGTTCCTTGTCCGGAACACTGAGTGTTCCACTTACTGACAACCTCGATACCTCTGCCTCCTCATTGCTAGAGAGAGCATCCGCCGGGCCCATGCTCAATCACTTACGCCCAGCACATGATAAAGCATGCCTTGACTCGCAGGCTCGGATGCCCGACTGGTCCACGATTCTCCGTCGCCGACCCGA
>MDTA01129736.1_pt1 | contig 12905 bp, 6 predicted proteins | sample 811151 | NCBI WGS metagenome assembly MDTA01 (sample SAMN05326648, study PRJNA326480) | marine metagenome | isolation source: seawater | place: Indian Ocean: South | collected 2010
ACCCGCTGCCAATTCTAGTTGGCCTCCCGCTCCGCTTGAGCTCTCGCCAACATCAAGGGTCAAGTTTCCTGAGCGTCCAGCCGACCCGGTGGCAAGGGTTATCCCCCCGCTTTTCGTTCTACCCTCACCGGTGCACAGAGACACTTTTCCACTTGAGGAGGCTGCGTCCGTGGACCCAAAGGAAGCGGAGCCGCCGGATGCCGCAATGATTGAAACTTTTCCACCGCTGGCGTCCTCATTACCCCCGGTGCCCGATGATGCACCACTTTGCAACGAAATATCGCCGCCCTTGGTTCCCGATCCCGCCCGAAAGCACACAGACCCGCCAGTCTCTTTCGAAGCGCCCGCACGCGCAAGTATGTTTCCGCCTGAAGCACAGCTACCAGAACCGCTTTGTAACGCAATGGTTCCTCCGCTCTTACCGTCTCCGGATGAAACATCCACACCACCACCTTTCCGCAGTCCGTCACCAGCAGACGCAATTAGAGAGCCACCGTTTCCATGGCGTGACGAACCGACTGACAGCTCAATTGTGCCACTTTGGCTCACTGAATTGCCCGTGCCAATGATTACCCCACCCGAAACATCAGCCGATCCGCTTGCAATAGCTACTGAGCCACTCGTGCCGCAAACGTCCGCACTTTTCAAGAGTACGTCGCCACTAGCTAAGGCACCAGTACCACTGCCAACCTGAAGAGAGCCCCCGGAGTCGGAACCAGCTCCGGCCATGATGCTAACTTCACCACCGGCTAGTCCATCGCCTGCCATAATGCTAGTCGGTCCTCCAGCACCAGCGGTTGCCATGCCGGCTCGCAACGCAATGGCTGAGCCCCCTCCAGAAGAACTCGCGCCCGTAAAGCAACTAATGTTCCCGGCTCTACCATCCGTTGCGTCGCCAGTTTTGATAAGAACTCTACCACTCGACGCTTTCGCATCGCCGGTAGCCAGGTGGATCTCCCCGCTCGCTCTCTGGCCCATTCCGGCGGACAGCTTAATGTTCCCACCCGCCCCGTCGCTATCGCCGCCGATGATGTCCACGTTGCCACCCCTGTCCCTATCTGAACAGCCTGCGGTCATCAAGACGCTTCCCCCGCAGCTGCCATCGCCTGCGGAAATCGTCGTGCTTCCTCCGTTGCCTTCGTCTGAGGTGCCGGCACTAAGCTCGACATCGCCGCCCTTCCTTGCAGTTCCCACACCCGCCCGGAGCCGAATGGCGCCACCAGCGTTTCCGCCGCCACCTGAGATTCCTATGGATCCGCCATAGCCGCCGCTAGCCGTTGAAGCCTCGCCCACGCCCAGGACCAGATTTCCAGCATCACCTAACAAACTCGAACCAACAAAGAGACTGATTCCGCCGCTACCGCAATGGCCAGCACCGGTGGAGACAAAAATGTCTCCCGAGGCGCCTTCAGCCACACAACTAGTTGAGACCTCAATGTCTCCTGAAGAAATAGTGCCCTTTGCAGATTTGATGGTAACGTCACCACTCTTGCCGGCCCTTCTAGTAAGCTGCGTTCCACTGAAGATTTCCAAGTTGCCGCCGGCTGCGTCGATGCCAGCGCCCGCGTTCAAGCTTATGTGGCCTGCAGAGGCTCCATCTCCAGCCGCAAGGCGCAGAAGCCCACCCTGACTAGCCGCCGAATCGCCGGCTACAAAAATGACGCTGGCCCCAACACCGGTTTCTGAGTCGCCCGCCTGAATTGATAAAGTCCCCACAGTATCTCGAGCATCACCAGTGGCAAGAATGATTTTGCCACTGGCGCCCCAAGTCTGTGCCCGTCCCGATGATATTGATACGTCCCCGGAAGCTTTGCCGCTAGCAGTGGTTATGGCAACCTGTCCACCCACATCACCGGTGCTTGTCCCGCTTTCGACGACTACTGAGCCGCCCAGTTCCATATCATCCCGCCCCGCTTTGATAATTATTTCACCGCCCTTACGTCCCCCACCCGCATGTAGGTCAACCGCTCCACCGAGTCCTCCGGTCGCCTCGCCTGCCACAAGCTCGAGGTTGCTGCCGCGGATGCTCGTGTGGCCCCCAAGATCACCTTGACCAGACGCAACAATAATTTCACCACTACCACCACTGCCGCAAGATGAGCCCGTCGAGCATACTTTCACCGCGCCCCCACCGCTGGTAGCCAAACCAGCACAAAGCTCGATGTTGCCAGCTGAGCCCGCCGAATCCCCGGTGGCGATGGATACGTCCCCTGAGTTCCCTTGAACAGATGTCCCAGTTGCGAGTAGAATGCCCCCACTTGCACTGCTTTCGGCACTTGCGATCGTAAAAGTGCCGCTGGTCCCTTCGCCACCACTTCCGCTGCATAAAGTGAGGGTGCCACCTCTTTCTCTACCATCGCCAGCTTTGAACTGGATGCTGCCACCGATGTCTCCATTGCCGGCGTTTACGTCGAGTCTGCCGCCAGAAGCCCCTCCGTCGCCTGCGTGCACGGATATTCTGCCGCCGTCGCCGGCAAGCGAGGCCCCGGACGCCAGCGAGATGTCGCCAGCGATACCAGATACAGCATCCCCCACGGCAACACAGATGCCATTGCCCGAATCTCCGTTCATTGCTTCCCCTGTTGTGAGGGCAACGCCGCCTCTGGTGGCGGTCAGGCTTACATCGCCAGCGTTCTAACCATCTCCCGCTTTCAGAGAAATACAGCCACCATCTGCGACACCAGAGCCGGTAGATAGCAAAATATCTCCCTTGTTCTTGGCCTTCGAGCTAGTCATGAGTGAAATAGAGCCGCTATTGCCGCTTGCGGCGGCCCCACTCTGTACGAGAAGGTCCCCGCTCTCACCCGAAGATGCGCGCCCCGTCTGTAAGTAAATGGCGCCAGAGCTCGGCGCAGCCTTTGTGGTCAGTGCGAGAGAACCGGACTCCGAAGATGTAGACTCACCAATAGAGTACCGGTCGTGAAGGGCTTGGAGGCCGCCGATGACGTCAAGGGCAAGCCGTTGTTTATCAACCCGATAAAATCTCGTTTTTTGGAACCCCTTGTCTGGAAGCGAGTATGTTTCGAGGACGGATATATGCTCAGGGAAAATCTCATTGAGCTCTTGTGCAATCACGCCGCGGACTCGCTTGTCGGGAATCCCCCGAACAGCCCGCCACTCGTCCGTGTATCCGTACTCAGTAATTCGAACTCTTTGCAGGCGGTGAAGCAAGTCGGCCGTGTCAACCGGCTGAAAGTCTTTCTTGATGCGACGATCCGAAGGGCTTGTAAATGACGGAGCCGAGATTGGTACGTCAGAATATAACTCGGTGTTGCCGTCACCATTTGTGGTGAGTCGAACATCATACGTCGCAGAACTGCCATCACTATCAGTGAGGCCCCAACCAATTGTGCCGTCCGGACCAGCGAGGAAAGAGACGTTGCCTCCCGAGCCACTCACCACATCGATGTTGTCGCCAGTGATATTCAAGTATGCATCTGTGCTCAAAAGTGTGGCCGATGCTTTATTTGAGGTAATCGAGACGTCCCCTCCCCGACCACTATCCGACTCGCCGGCTTGGAAAACTATGTCGCCGGCGTCACCACTAGTTGTGCTTCCCGTCGCCAGGATTAAATCCCCAGAATCGCCGCCGGTGGAATCCCCTACACAGCGCAAATGATACATGTGAGTAAATACGGGGCATGGGGAGGGCTTGTTTATGGGGTTTGTTTTCATGCAGCTGCCGGAAAAAGTGAAGTTCGAAAAGACAGATCCGTTTTGTGCTAAAGGTATCCCCCTTATCAATACCCAGGATCCCGATGGCTAAACGCACCTGTGGTTATGGTAATACTTCCGGCAATGCCTCCAACAGCATCCCCTGTTATGAGACTAAGGTCGCCAGAATTTCCTTCTGCGATGGCTGTGGCACAAGATAGACTACCCGTCACGCCCCCCGGGGCGGCTCCCCCAGTCAGCGATACCGCGCCACCGGCCACTCTCAGGTCGCCCCCAGCATCGCTCGTTGACTCGCCGGCCACGAGAGAGATAGCGCCAGCAGCACCGACTTCCGAACCGCCTGCGCAGATGGTAACGTTTCCCGAGTTCCCACTTTCCGCAGTACCCGAGGTAAAGCAAATGTTGCCTGTGTCCCCGGTGCTCGAAGTTGGCGTCGAGATTTCGACGACGCCTCCAGCTCCGACCGTCGATGCGCCGCTCGAGATGCTAAGTGTGCCGCCTCCAGCTGTGCCCGCGCCGCTTGTCATAGAAAGATTGCCTCCTGCATCGTCGGTACCGGCTTTTATAGAAATACTGCCAGCGCTTGAAGATGCAGGGGCAGTGTCACCTACGTAAATTGATTTAAACGGCCGGGAATATAAATCTGAACTCTCTCAATTTGTATCAATTATGACTTATTGACTACGATAGCCAACAAACTGACTCTGATTTCTGCCTGTCGAGATTGATATGCTGCCCGACGACCCTGATGAAGTAGATGAGTCACCCGTAGACAGAACCAACTGGCCCGTTGTGACAAGCAGCGAGCCCGAAGCGCCGGACGTACTATCGCCGGTCGTCACGCTAATCGTACCCGACGATGATGTCCCTTGTCCGGAAGAAACCTCCACGTCCCCCCCGAGACCACCTGCAGTGACACCAGCTTCAAGCAGGATGGTGCCACCAGCACAACTGGCCTCGGTCGATGCGCCAGCTGTCATCGTCAGGTTAGCTCCGTTGCCTGAGGTGGCATGTCCGACAGACAACGCAATGCCACCTCCCACCGAAGTTGTCGCTCTCCCGGAGAGGAGGCAGACTGAGCCGGAGGTGCCCGAGCTTGAGATCCCAGTCGAGATTGCAAGTCGACCGCTTCCCGAGGTGGCGCCGCCGCCCGCTGTGGCGATTGTGACGTTGCCGCTCTCTTTTCCCGCACCAGAGGATATTGACAGGTTGCCGCCATGCTGCCGGGAGGAGTTACCGGCAGCCAGTGACAGAGGTGCCCCCGCACCACTTATTGACATCCCGACAGAGATAATCACATCTCCAGCTTCTCCAGCAGAAGAGTCTCCGGATGCAATTGCAATTGACCCTGAAGCCGGCAAACCTTCACCGGCACTACCAGTGGCTGCACCAGTAGCTACTTGTATAGATCCAGACGTACTGTCCGTTTGGCTCGCATTACTTGTAGCGATGGCGATCCCCCCTGTTGCCAACTTTCCGCCGCCAGAGAGGAGAGCCACCGAACCACCCGCGGCTTGCGAAGATCCAGCGCCAGCGCTGATGTGGATGTTCCCGCCGGCATAATTTTCCTCTGGTACTTCGTTGAGATTATCTCCTGCGGTGAGGTATAGCGAACCGCCGCAACCGGTATCACCGTAACCTGCGCCTGCTTCCATAATAATCGAACCCCCAGCACCAGTTGCTGTGCCTGTCGCCAAATGAATGCTACCCGAGTTCGTGCGATATTCGTCGTCACTCCGTCCTCCATCTGCCGTCCTTACCGTGATACAGCCACTTTCCCCATAAGTTGACTTTCCTGATGTGAGTGCGATGGCACCCCCAGAAGGGGTGGTCTCTGCGTCGTCTTCTGCTTCTTTGAGATCAAGCTTTCCGGCAGTGATGCGAATGCTACCTGCTGAACCTGACGAAGCCTCGCCAATGGACATGGATATATTTCCTGATCGGCCACTTGATGCAGAGCCTACAAGAGCAGTTATAAATCACAATGATTGCAACTACAAAATATAGCTGACGCTCAGTCGCGAGCCTGTGCTAAGTGAAATGTCCCCGGTCGTGCCGGTCGACGCGGCACCAGTTGTCAGCATTATGTCGCCCGAAGCGCCATCAGTTGGATCTGCGGTACCAATGGTCAAATTTCCGGAGAACGTTTCGCCTGTCCCCGAAACAAGTGTTAGAAGACCACTTTGATCACCAGAACCTGACGCTATGAGGATGTCCCCAGATTCGGAGCCATTTCCAGCCATCAAAGAGAGACTGCCTCCCCGCGAACTCTTTGAGGACCCCGCAGTGAGAGAGATTGACCCCGCGTCGCCTGCTTCTGAGTTTCCCGTAGTCAGGGAAACTGCGCCTGAACGGCCGGCTGTGGCACTGCCAGACTGAATCACAATATTTCCAGAGTTGCCCGTCGTTGATGCCCCACCAGAGGTGATTTGGATACCCCCGGAAGCACCTGTGCCCGACCCCGTCGACACATTGAACCGGCCGGAACCGACCCCGTCGCCGCCGTCTGCCGATGCCAGCGAAACAGAGCCCGACGTACTAGAGGTTGACGCACCAGAACGGATCAAGACCAGTCCACCGGTGGAGTCTGTCGAGGATCCGCCTTGCAGCACCAGGTCACCGCCAGCACCAGCCGTTGAGACTCCAGGAAAAACTTCGACAGTCCCCGAAGTACTTTTAGACGAGCCCGTAGCCACGCTGATGCTGCCCGAACTCACGCCATCGCCTGTTGCTATTTCGATCGCTCCAGATTGTCCCGTGGCTGCATTGGTTTGAATTGTAGCATGACCACTTGATGATTTCGCTGAAGCGCCCGAGCTGATTGTCACAGAACCGCCGCGGCCTGATGTTGAGTCTCCCGCGGCCATAGCGACGTCACCGCCAGCTTTGCCGGTACCAGTCGAGACCACGATCGTACCAGCTTGACCAGATTTCGCATCACCCGTGCAAAGCGAAATGCTCCCTGAGTTGCCTTCTCTTGACGTACCCGTCGCCAGGGTCAGAGTGCCCGTGTCTGCTTCAGCCGAATACGCTGAGGTTAGATTAATTGCACCACCGTCTTGCTCAGACGATTCGCCTGCAAGCAGTGCAATATCTCCACCTCCCGTTGCTCCGGATCCAGCTTGGATGATGGCATGCCCACCTCGCCCCGATTGAGATTCGCCCGCAGCGAGTATGATGGCACCACCATCCCCGCCATCCTATAAGGAGGCCCCTGCAGTGAAGGATATGTCCCCTCCAGTACCAGAGTCACCCTCTCCAACGGACATCGATATTGAGCCGGCCGTGCCTCCACTAGCACGCCCGGTAGATACATTGATCCAGCCACTGTCTCCGCCTTCGGCCGTACCGGATTGGAGCAAAAGATATCCGCTAGCACCGTTGCTGCCAGAATTGGCTGTCTCGATGATGACTAAGCCTGAAGTAGTTTTCCTTGAATAACCGCTGACGATCCGTATGTCACCACCCGTCTCATCTGTAGCATCGCCACCTTGCAAAATAGCATCAGCACCGACCCCCGACTCCGAAATGCCGAGCCTCATGTAGACTGTTCCCGCTTTGCCTTGTGTTGCGGTGCCTGCGGGACAGAAATTCGGCGTACTTCAAGATACTTAAGTCAATGCGCTGGAATGAACCTGTGGTCAGCAAAACATCTCCAGAATTACCCGTGGTAGCATTCCCTGTCACTATTGTTACCTGGCCGGAATCCCCTGAATCTGCCGTGTTACTTGAGGCGATTTCAATATCCCCTGTTTTGCTTGAGGTGCCCGTCGCCGCACCGGAAAGCAGTTCAATGTTACCACCCTCGTCAGTAGCGCATCCCCCCTCAAGACACACGGCCCCGCCTCGAGCAGATCCGTCACTCGTATCGCCTGCTGTCAGCGAGATGGCGCCCGCAACGCCACCTGCGGCCGCACCCGTGCCAACAGTCAGTCCGCCTGTGTTGCCGTTCGAGGTCTGGCCAGAGGCTAGAGTTATTTGACCCGTGGTGCTTGAGTCGTCTGCAGATTTTAGGCTGATTTGTCCCGCTGTTCCTTCGGTTGATGGGCCAGAGAGGATTAAGATTGACCCACCTTCACCTTCCGTCCCACCAAATGCGGACCCGGCTACTAGCTCCAAATCACCGCCCGAGTCGCCGTCTGACGAGTCTGATGCGTTGCCAGACCGAAGGATGACTTGACCGCCGCCACCCGCCATCCCGCCGCCTGCCAGCAATTTGACACTACCACCGGGCGAGTCTGGGCCGTTTGTACCTCCCGCATTAATCGTGATATTACCACCCGCACCAGTTAGACCTTCACCGACGCAAAGTTCAACGTGACCTCCGTCGCCTGAGCTAGCAAGACCAGTTCCCAGGGTGAGGTTCCCGGACAGACCATTTGTGCCGCCTTTGCCTACGAGCGGGGGACTGCTTAACAAGTGCCAGCACCCACGTGTGCTTGCGTACAAAATTGTCACGTGAGGACACTGAAACACGACCGGTTGTGACAAGAACATCTCCCGAAGAGCCACCTTCACCGCCGTCCGGCGTTCGAAGGGTGATTGGTCCACTAGTCGATTCAGCTGCGGCTCCAGATGTCACGCAGATGCCCCCACCACGAGCTGAATCTGCGCTCGCACCTGCAGTTACACTGATATCGCCCCCGATTCCCGTTGACGATCCGACCGACAGCGTTAAGCGCCCTGCATCGCCGCTTTCTGCATCGCCAGTTTCGATAAGTATGTCGCCAGAGCTGACCGTAGACGCGCCCGTGTGGATTGAAATGCTTCCAGAGCCATCGAGTCCATCAGATGCTGTTTTGAGACTCACAGAACCCGACCTGTCGGTATCTGAGGGTCCAGATAGCAATTGAATGCTGCCACCATCACCTGACGCCGCTCCTCCTGCTGTTATGACAAGAGATCCGCCCTCTGAGGCCGCATCAATAGAGTCGCCGCCAGCGAGCGTCACATTGCCGCCCGTTCCACCTTGACCGGCGGCGAGGGCCATAGATCCGCCCAAGCTATTCGAGCTATCCGAAAGCTCGCTTCCTCCAGCGGCCATGGTGATGGACCCGCCAGGCCCACATCCGGTTTTACCAACAAGCAATGTGATGCAACCGGCGCTCGCTTCAGCGGAGTCTCCGGTCGACAGCATAATGCCGCCGCTCGTCCCATCTGTAGAGGAACCAGTCTCAATATCTAGCTTACCCGAGCTTCCATCCGACCCTGCGTTCACCGTCCGAATCGTAACTTCGCCTGAGGACGTGTCTGAGCCTGTTCCCGACTCAATAGTGATGCTGCCCCCTGCGCCCTGATTGTCTGAAGTTCTCCCAGCCTGAATGTATATCTCGCCGCCAGCACCAGAGGCTGTTGAGCCCACTTCGAGCAAGAGCTTACCCCCTGTTCCCTGTTTTGTTGACCCTGTCTTCAGGCAGATAGCACCTGAGCTTCCTCCAGTTGCGATACCAGTACTTAATAAAACATCTCCTGAGGATCCCTCGGAGCCTGCATCGGCTGTGAGGAACTTAATTGACACTGACATCGACGATTTTGCGTTTCCGGAGCGCATCAAAATGTCCCCACCGGCTCCGCTGTCGGCTTGCGAGTCGCCCGCTTGGAGCGTCAAACAACCGCCCATGCCGGAGTTGCTTTCGCCAACAGCAAGTGAGATGTTCCCGCCTGGACCACCGTTCCCTTCGCCCGTTTTCAGGTGAATTGCGCCCGAATCTCCACAACTTGATGATCCAGTGCAGAAGAGGATGTCGCCGGACACACCCGCCTCACCAGCATTGGTAGTAGACAGTGTAATTTTGCCAGATGAACTGTCCAGTCCAGCTCCTGAAGATACTAAAACAGAGCCCCCACTGCCGCTGAGGGCAGTGCCGCCTGCAAGAGACACGTTTCCACCTTCACTGTCTGGAGATTCGGACGCAAGTGAAAGTCCGCCCTGAAACAGTATTCCGCCCCCGTTACCACCATTTGTGTGAATGGAATTACCACCAAATAAGCTCAATTTGCCGCCAACACCATCGGTCGCTTTCGAATCACCAGCAACCAGTTCAAGATTGCCACCGTCTCCACTGGCACCCGTCCCGACGCACATAGAGATAGAACCACCCGAGCCGCCCTCCGCGGAAGACCCAGTCTCCATCACTATTGAGCCCGAATCGCCTGATTCTGCATCTCCAGTTGTGAAATACATCGAGCCACTTGCGCCGAGAGATCCCCCTTCGGCTGTTCTGATGAATATTGGACCTGACGTGGAAAGGGTGGATGCGCCCGAGGACATGCAAAGATGGCCCCCAGTCAGTCCGCTACTTGTAGAAGTTGATCCCGCAGAAAAAGTGATATCGCCACCCGCACCATAATAGGCATCACCAACCACGAGCGAAATGGCACCACCCCGACCATCGTATGCATCGCCGGTGCGTACCTCGAGGTGGCCGGAGTTGCCACTAGAGGCCGTGCCTGTGTGCACGAATACCCCCCCAGATACACCCGCTTCGCCTGCATTGGCTGTTTGGAGCGTCATGTCACCTGAGGAGCTTGCCATGCTATATCCAGTCTGCAGCAGTATTGCCCCGCCGGGGCCTGCCGCCGCAGGCCCGCCGTGGCACTCAAGATTTCCTCCGTCGTTGTCAGCAAGATTGCCCTTGGCTGCGCCGCCGTGGATCATCACGGTTCCCCCGCTTCCACCGTTTTGGCCCGATGCTGAATACGAACCATGGCCTGCTAGGACTGAAAGACAACCGCCCGTTTGTCCCGCTTCCGTGGTTTCTCCAGCATAAATGTACAGATTGCCGCCATCGCCAGAGTCTCCAGTCCCAACCTGAAGCGATATATTCCCTCCCCTTCCATCCGTAGCGTCGCCTGTCCCGCAATACAGGTACCCGCTGTTGCCAAGAGTTGTTGTGCCTGTCTCAAAAGAAATTGAGCCAGAAACGCCGCCACTGCCAGAAACGGCGCCGTTTGCGGTCCACAGGTAAACATTTCCAGAGCTCGTCCGGGTACCAGAGCCGGTCTGAAACATAAGAGAACCGCCCGTAGCTGCTGTTGCACACCCACCGACTATCTCAATGTTCCCGCCAACATCATCGGTTGCCTCCAAGCCACTCGCTTCCCCGCCGTACAAGAGCAGGGCGCCACCGTCCCCACCATCGTCGCTTGCGGTTGATGATCCATGACCAGCAGAAATTAGAATCAATCCACCCGAAGAAGCCTTATCGGTCGTTTCACCGGCAGAGACAATGACATCGCCGCCATCGTTAGCGTTTCCCGTGCCGACAAGAAATTCAATGTTTCCACCAGCACCTGATACTGCATCACCGGTTGCTAAAGAAATCAAGCCCGAGGTACCCGCACTTGACGTCCCAGATGCAAAATGTATGGCTCCAGAGACACCACTTTGACCAGCATTCGCCGTATCTAGGGAGAAGGTTCCTGACGTTGACTGCTCTGAGTATCCAGTAGTTATGGAAATCAGTCCTCCCGTTGCCGCTGCCGTGGTCGAGCCGCTAACCACGACGAAGTCAGCACCGGCCGCGGAATCCCCTGTGCCAACTAGAACGTGTATATAGCCGGCACGCCCTCCTGAAGCTTGGCCCGTCTCAACGTTTACGTACCCAGAATTCCCATTTGAACTTGTGCCCGTGGAGAAATCTATCGAGCCACTCGTGCCCTGGGTACCACCGTTTGCTGTCGAGATGTCAATTAGCCCAGACGAAGATGCCTCGCCGTAGCCCGTGCGAACAACGAATGAACCGCCGCGTCCCTGGTTAGCGTATCCACCAGCAAACTCGAGACTTCCACCGTCGTCCTCTGAGAGTCCGCCCTGCGCGGCACCACCGAATAGTTGTACTAAACCACCATTCCCACCATCATACTGGTATGTGGACGAGCCCTCGCCGGCCTGAATTGTCACGGAACCTCCTGTAGCCTCATCATCTGTAGATTCTCCAGCAGCCAAGAAAACATTTCCTCCATCGTCAGAATGGCCAGTGCCGACTCGTGCCATAATAGTTCCGCCATGGCCATCATGTGCGTAACCTGTTTCAAGTGCAATCGCCCCCGAGTTCCCTGCAGATGTGGTGCCTGTGGCGACTGATATTTCCCCACTCACGCCAACTGAACCGGCATTTGGAGTACTTAGGTCAATGAAACCAGAAGACGTCTCAGAAGAGTATCCTGATTCGAGGACCAGGAAGCCGCCCGTCGCTGCGTCAGTCGTGTCGCCGGCCACGAGTTCTATCTCGCCTCCTTCTCCAGTGTCACCATCGCCGACTCTCACATTAACGTAGCCACCACGGCCAGACGTCGCTTGGCCAGAGACAATCTCGACTGCGCCACTGCATCCATCTTTGGATGTGCCCGTGGAAAGAGTCATACTTCCAGATATGCCGCTGAATCCTGAATTGCCCGTTGCAACAAGCAGGTCTCCACTTGAACTGTGAGTAGACAAGCCACTTGATACGCGCAAACGCCCACCATAGCCCGACTGCGACTGCCCCCCTACAACCGAAACATCGCCGCCGTTGTCATTGACGTTTGAACCTCGGGCTGTGCCGCCCTTGATCATCACATCACCGCCATCGCCGCCGTCATTCAGATTGGTCGAGGCGCCCGTGCCCCCTTGGAGTGTAATTGCACCTCCTTGTGAAGCGGCAGCAGACGAACAGCCTGCTCCGAGCAAAATGTCACCGCCGGCTCCCAAATCACCTTCACCAGCACGCAAGGCGATGTCACCACCCGCCCCATCGAGTGAATCGCCAGTACTGATCGATACTTGGCCAGAGTCTGCAGTCACCGCATCGCCAGTTGCGATTGTCACAGCCCCACTTGCTCCGTCGCCCCCGACATCTGGCGACCCCACAATAACGCGGCCCGAAGACCCTGCGTGGCCGATTCCTGATTGTAGCGTGACGGAACCGCCAGTCCCGCAAGTTGCAGATCCACCGCTGATCATCATAGAACCGCCAACATCGCATCGCGCACGACCAAGCGCTGCTCCGCCTTCTAAGAGAATGGCCCCGCCATCCCCACCATTTCGCGGATCCAGCGACAGTCCATTGCCACCTTGGAGGGTCACTGCGCCGCCTGCCGCGGCATCTGCCGATGTGGCACCAGCAACTAGAGCCACGTGACCACCGTCTCCAGAGGCTCCTGCGCCGACGCCAAATAAAATGCTACCGGCCGCGCCACAGCCTGACGTACCAGTTGTGAACTTGATTGATCCCGAGGTTCCAAAGGCC
>MDTA01104307.1_pt1 | contig 12904 bp, 10 predicted proteins | sample 811151 | NCBI WGS metagenome assembly MDTA01 (sample SAMN05326648, study PRJNA326480) | marine metagenome | isolation source: seawater | place: Indian Ocean: South | collected 2010
GGGCTTGATAACGGTCAAAGTTTTAACAGAAGATCCAAAACTTTCATCTGACATAGCAAACTATATCGCTGAATATGTCAAAAATTTCATATCGATAGAACAAAAAAGAGAAGCATCAAGAAATAGAGTGTTTATTGAAAATCAAATGGAAGATGCAAAATCACAAACGGAATATTCAGAGGATATTTTAACAGATTTTAGAAAAAGCCACCCTCTTAGGCTTGATACCCCTTCCATAGAAATGACAAGGGAAAGACTTGAAAGCGCTGTTGAAGAAAATCGCGCTGTTGACATTACACTAAGACAACAATTTGAAATAGCAAAAATTGACGAAGCAAAGGAACGACTTCTAATCAGTATTTTGGATACTGCTGAACCTGCAGTTAAGAAGGCAAAGCCTAAACGAACATTGATAGTAATTCTTTCATTATTTTTGGGAATTATTTTAGCAATCCCTTTTGCAATATATATTGATAGACAAGAAAATTAAACCCTCTATTTTCAGTAAACGTATTTTAAAAAACTCATTTTACACAGGGCTTGCTCTGGTATTTGCTGGAATAATAACTCCGCTATTTAATTTCATTATTGCAAGGTTCTTTGGACAAGAAGTCCTAGGAGAATTCAATATAATGATTAGTTTTTGTCTTATAATTACAATTTTTGTAACAAATTTTTTTGGCAGTGCTGGAAATAAATTTCTTGCCGAGTACAGAGGAAAGAATAGTTTTAATCAATTTGTGTATGTTTTAAAGATAGTCATATTTGGACCAATAATAATTTTATTACTTCTAAACACAATATTGCTTATAAAATGGGATTATTTTAGTAAAAACTTTTCGTTACCATATGAGTTATTTATAAAAATCATATTGTACATCTTTTTCCGGTCTTTCTACATTATCTTTAGAAGAATCTATTACAGTGTAGATCTAGTTTCTATATATGCAAAAATTGAAATTATATCAGATATAATTTTGTTTTTAGCAATCATCTTAGTTGCTTTTAAAGGTAAAACTACTCTTTTATTAGACTGTTATGTTTTGGGCTATGCAGCTTTTGTTATTATTAGCATAATACTTTTGTTGAGAAATTATCAAACTATAACAAAAAATATGTCTTATTTGGATAACTTCAAAAAAAATGATATTATGAAAAAATTTTCTCATTATGGCATAGTAAGTATGGTAGGTACTGTAGCAAGTACAGGCACTGGTTATCTGTCAATACTTGTAATAGGAATGTACCTTAGTCAGTCAGACGCAGGACTTTATTCTTCAGTCCTTGCTATCGTGAGTATTCTTATGTTCATACCCAAACTTTTCACCCAGGTATTCCTTCCAGAAATATCAAACCTATTTGGTGCAAAAAAAAATAAAGAAATAACTCAATTATTTTATCAAACAAGTAAAATAATGATTTCATTATCAGCAGTATTATGTACTATAATTTATTTTATTTCATCAGATATTCTAAAATTATTTGGCGAAGAATTCGTAAAGGGTAGTATCATTTTGCAATTACTTTTACCGAGTGTATTCATTAGGATAACATCAATCCCATTTGTATCATTTCTTTCTGGCACTAAATACATAATACACCCAAATATTGGTGGTGTAATAATTTTTTTTGTATCACTTATAACTTGGGTTATTTTAGTGCCTAATTACAGTTTGTCAGGTGTTGCCATCGGATATACAATTGGAAATATAACAGGTGTCAGTTACCAAATATTAATGGCTTATCTTAAAATTAAATCATTCTCTAATGGTTAAAATAAAACAATCATATGATTAGATTGCACACTATTGTTAAATATTATATGTTGAGCTTTCTATTTATTGATACTTTAAGTGGGTTCATTCGTATTTATTTAGGAATCTCTAATCCATTATTCAATATTGGATATTGGATTAGAGGCCCAATTTTATTGTTTTTTATAATATTTTATTTTTTTAAAGCCATAAAGAAAAATTTATTTTTCGGTGAATTGTTAAGTATCTTTATGTTATTATTTTTTGTTCTTAATACAATTATCCACTTTTTCTTTCACGCATCACTCAATATGCTGCTTGAAGATGTAACCTACATTCTAAGATTTCAATTTCTTCTTTTTCTTTTTGTATTTATTAAACATCGTATGGATATAAGTGAAAGCTTTTCTAGAAAAGTTATTTATATCAATTTTTCTATTTTTGTGTTAAACCTTTTAGCTGGTCATTTATTTGGATTAGGACTAGAGGCATATAGATTTGAAGGGACATCAAAAGGCATGTTCCAAGGTGGTAACCCTGTTTCAATATTGAACTTGATTTTTTTCACATATTTTTTACTGGATGAAAAACTAAGGAAGCAAATTATTCCTTTATCATTAACTTTTTTCAATGCTTTTATAATTGCATCAAAAAGTGTTTTTGGTTTTATTATTCCAATCTTTTTTGCTCTAAAAAGAAGGGCTCTTAGTCTCAATAAGATTATAGCATATAATATTTTTACTATTATTTTTATTTTTTCATTTTCAATGTTGATTGATAAATCAATTGAAATGTATGAGTCACGGTTTGGTATTAACATAAATAAATCAATAGCTGCTGCAGAAAAGGTTGGTGGTTTATATGATAATCAAACTTTAAATCGAATAGCATCAATTAATTTTAGACGCTATGCCTCATTGAACATACAAATGGAAGAATCTTTTTCTAACTCATTGACTTTACTTTTTGGAACTAGTTTTTCCGGACAAAATTTATTTTGGAAAAAAAGAGGTGAATTTTGGTTTACTAATGCATCTATGGATTTTTTTGATTTTTTTTTCAAATATGGCATAATTGGAACACTAATTTTTTTACTTTTGATTACCAGAGGTTTAATAAAAGACTTTTACCAATCTAATGAAAGAAACAATATTGCTATTATCTTATTTTTAGCCTACAGCTTTTTTGGTGGTCATGTAATTGACTCAGTCACTTCTGGATCCCTTTTTTATTACTTACTAGCCACGATGAGATCTTAATATGAGAATTTTAATTGTAGCGAGTGGGAATAGTTATAAAATCAGTCCGTTTGTTAAGGAACAGGTAAATAGTCTTGAGAAACACGGTCTAGCAATTGATTATTTTCTAATCAAAGGCAAAGGAATTGTTGGATACTTAAAAAATTATTTCTTACTAAGAAACAAGTTAACAAAAAATAAATGTTATGATATCATTCATGCTCATTATGGCTTATCTGGTTTACTAGCATCAATGCAAAAATTAGTCCCTGTTGTGATTACATTTCATGGAAGCGATGTTAATTTATGGCATAATTACTTATATAGTTGGCTAGCATCAAGATTATCAGCAAGAAATATTTTTGTTCATTCAGATTTGTCAAAAAAGTTAAAAATATATTCAAGAGATATTGACATTATACCCTGCGGTATAGATTTAAATATTTTTAAACCAATGCCAATTTCAGATGCAAGAAATAAACTAGGGCTTAATCAAAATACGAATTATGTACTATTTTCGTCTTCATTCAACAATAAAATCAAAAATTTTCCTTTGGCAAGATTAGCAGTTAAAAAAATAGAAAATTGTGAGTTGGTTGAAATGAAAGATTTTTCTAGAACTGAGGTAAGTCTTTTAATGAATGCAGTTGATATGTTACTTGTTACATCGTTTTCAGAAACAGGACCATTAGTAGTTAAAGAAGCATTAGCATGTAATTGTCCAATAATTTCAACCAATGTTGGTGATGTTAATGAATTGATAAAAAATGTGAAAAATTGCTTCATAACAGATTACAACGAAAAGGAAATACAAGATAAAATAAAATTAATTTTAGAATCAAAAGAAAAAACTAATGGAAGAGATGCTGTAAAAGAATATAGATTGGATTTGGTTTCGATTAAAATCTTAAAAGTGTATGAAAAAGTAAAATATCTTTCATGAAAATTTTTCTTGATATTGGGCATCCTGCACATGTGCATTATTTTAAAAATTTTATTATGGAGATAAAAAATGAAGGTCACAAAGTTTTAATAACTGCACGTAATAAAGATGTTACTCATGATCTGCTAGATCATTACAGTATACAATACGTATCAAGAGGCGAAGGCAAGAGAGGATTAATCGGGAAATTTTTTTATTTATTCAAAGCAAACTATCAGTTATACAAAATAGCAAAAATATTCAAGCCTAATCTATTCCTAAGTTTTGCATCACCTTATGCTGCGCAGGTGGCATTTTTTTTAAAAAAACCTCACATTACATTTACTGATACTGAGAACGCTAAAATTGGCATTATGTCATTTTTACCATTCTCTCAAATAGTACTAACACCTAATGCATATAAAAATCATTTAGGAAATAAGCACATTCGTTTTAACGGATTTATGGAGCAATGTTACCTACATCCTAAATATTTCCAACCAAATAATAATTTTTTTACCAATTTGAATTTAGCTTTAAATCAAAAATACGTAATAATTCGATTAGTTTCTTGGAATGCCAGCCATGATATTGGCCAAAAAGGTTTTGAATTAAATTTTTTAATTAAACTTGTTAAAGAAATTGAAAATCATGCTCCAGTATTTATTTCTTCTGAGGGAGATATACCAGTTCAACTAAGAAAAAATAAATTAAATGCAACTGCAAATGAAATTCATAGCATTCTATTCCATGCAACTTTATTTATTGGTGAGGGTGCGACTATGGCATCTGAATGCGCGATTTTAGGCACACCTGCAATTTATATAAATACCCTAACTGCAGGTACTTTGGAAGAGCAAGAGAAAAATGGGTTAGTATATATTTTTAATTCAACTGAGGGTGTTAAAGAAAAAGCTATTAGTATCATAAAAAATAAAAAAATCAAAACAAATCAAATACAAAAAAGAAATGATTTTATAAAAAAAACAATTGATGTAACAAAATTTATGAAATGGTTTATATTAAACTATCCTAAGTCAAGGAAAAAAATGTTTGAAAATTCTGAAAAACAATTATTAATAGAATAACAATTTTTTTCCTTATCAATTTTAAAATAGCTATATTTGATATATAAGTTGGAGAAAAGTTTATCGGTGTAGAACGTTAGCATTTTAAGAAAAAAAGAATAAATGCCAAATGCGTTTTGCTATACTTACCCTACAAGAATGTGATACTGGACACAGTATCATATGTATTCCATCCTTTAATTTAATCCCCATTGCAAGCAAAATAGGATGATTCCATAGGATGATACACAAAAAAACCCTACAAAGTATTCTTTTTACAATAGATTTAACTTTCTTTTCTATCTTTTTTTCAATTTTACACTATGAAAAGTTCTCAGTATTTATTCCATATGGTAATTACTTATACTTATACTTCATTTTTTTAATTTTTAGAAATTTCACATCTTTTTACTATGAAAGAACAATTGCATTAATACAAAAACCACTTTGGCTTGTATTAAGAATAACATTCTGGTCAACTCTTACATGCATATTATTTGTAGTAATAATTATATCTTTTTCTAACCTATGGAGTACTTCAAGATTATTCATACTTACCCTAACAATTATTTTGTTTTTGTATGATATTTTTGTTTCAATATTATTTAAAGCTATGATTAAATCTACTAGTGTCAAAGTAAAGTACAGCGGCGAAAGAATAGAAATAAAGGGCATCAATAAATTTTATATTAAATGGCTTATACCAGGAATATTATTGCTTTTTTTTACATACATATGTACCTATTACATAAAATATGGGTCTTTTCAATATGATCTAATGCACGAACAAAATCTCTTAATATTAATAGCATCTTGGGGTTTAGGAACCCTTTTAACTAATAGATATAAGGAACCAAATTCTATTAATCACTACTATGAAATTGCACCCTATATCAAGGCATCTATATTAACAATTCTTTTTATAACCTTATTTTATTACATATTGAGAATCGATTCAGATTCAATTTCTCTAATTTTCAACGCGGGGATTTTCCATTCTGGTATTGAAATAACTGCTTTTTATTTATTCTTTTTTGGAGAATCAAAAAAAAATGGAATTAGGAATAAAAGATATAATAAAATTCCTCTTACAGATGAGGGACAAAATGAATTGGAAATCGAAAATATTGGAGAAAATAATAAAAATACATATACAAGAGAATTGTTAAAAGATAGCATCAAAACATTTGGTTTCGCTTATCAAAATCAATTAATAAAATTCATTTGGAATGCAATCACTGATGAACAAATTGAAAAAAATAAAGTTTCAATTTTCAATACAGATCAAACCGTTAATATTAAACTGTTATTCAATGATTCAAAAAAATTAATAATTAATGTTAATAGATTAAATGATTGTAGAAGAATAAATGAATATTTACTGGCTAATTATAAAAAACTAGAAAGTGGTGGAATTTTAGTAGGTAATTTTGTTCCATTGGAAAAATTTAGAATACATCTTAGATCAAAAATGCCTCATTTTCTCTATTTAATATTACTTCCTTTTCATTTTCTTTTTCACAGAGTATTTCCAAAACTTATGATTACTAAACAAATATATTTCATTTTAACCAAGGGAAAAAATCGAATATTATCAAAATCAGAAATATTTGGAAGACTTTCATTTTGTGGATTTGAAATTATAGATGAAAATCTCATTTCAGATAGATTATACTTTGTATGCAAGAAAAAGAAAACTATTTCAAAAGAGACTTCTCCTTCATACGGTCCTATAGTAAAACTAAAAAGAATAGGATATGAAGGAAAACTAATTTACATATATAAAATAAGAACAATGTATCCCTATAGTGAGTTTATTCAGGGTGACATTTATGAGAAATATCACTTAGATAAGACTGGAAAATTACAAGGGGATTATAGAATCACGTCATGGGGGAAAATTTTTCGAAAATATTTTATTGATGAAATTCCACAACTATATAATTGGTTAAAAGGTGACTTGAATTTTATAGGAGTTAGAGCCCTCAGTGAACACTATTACAGCCTTTATCCTAAAGATTTACAAGAAAAGCGAATAAATTTCAAGCCTGGATTAATTCCACCATATTACGCAGACCTACCAAAGTCATTCGATGGGATAATTGAAAGTGAAAGAACATATTTAAACCAAAAAGAAAAATCACCATTATTTACCGATTTGAAATACTTTATAAAGGCACTATCAAATATTATTTTTTTAGGTGCGAGGAGTAAATAATTAAGAATTTTGTTAAACGATTATTTTTTTTTCTAGGAATTAATTTGATTTTTTCGAATGACATTAAAATAAAACCAACTTTTTTTTCAATTTATTCTTCAACTGGAAGTGATTGGATTTATCAAAAAACTCCCTTGACATATTTTGGAGCTGGTTTTAAAGCAAATTTCGATAATGACTTTTGGAATATTGATTTGCAATACACGCAACTAGGTTTTTTTGGTGAAATCAAATCTGAACTTTATCATTTTTCTCCAATAAAGAGTCTTCCATATCTTGACAAATCAAAAGATGCCCCTGGATATTGGAGTGAATATATCAATGCTAGGATAGCATATATCACAAATGTATTGGAATTTGATTTTGGTATCTTTGACAGACATTGGGGGTATGGTGTTAGAGCATTACAAATCTCTTCGAAAGCCCCGTCTTATCCACAATTTGGGTTAGAGTGGAAATTAAATGAAAACTTAATTTTAAGTTATTTCCATGGCTTTTTAAATAGCGGTATAGAAGACTCATCAAGAATGATTTATTACAATAATGATTTTAGTCAGCGAACAATAAATATACCAAGAAACATAGCATCACATAAGATTGAATGGTCTCCAACAGGAGATTTCTCATTAAGTTTAAATGAGACTGTAATTTATGCATCACGTTCACTTGACATCCATTATCTAATACCGATGGCACCATTTTATCCAATTGAGAATTATCTAGGTGACACTGATAATCTTCAAATGGGATTCGATATGAGTTACAAACTTTCAGCGAATAAAAAAATATATTTAGGCTTCTTTATGGATGAAGTTACTCCTGAGTGGATATTGAACGAAAAAAATCATAATTGGTTTGCATGGCAAATAGGAATAAATGCTAAAAAAATAAGATCAAAAGATATTTTTCTTACTGCAGAATACAATTGGACAGACCAACGTATTTATAAACATAAATATAATATCAATGATTATTACTCCCATAATTCACCACTGGGATTCTGGGCAGGACCACACTCAGAAGAGTTACTTTTAAAATTATTATCTTTATATGAAAAATTCAGAATAACATTTGAATATTCATATGTAAAGCGTGGCTCGATGACTAGGGAAATGATAAACTCTCATTATAATGATACTTATGATAAGCGTTATGAAAACGGATATCAAAAGAAGGCTTTTACTTTACTAAAAATTGATAGATTAACCAGTATAGATGGATTAGAATTGTCTTTTGCAGTAAATAATATAAAATTTATTAATTCAAATTTTATTTTAAATGAAAGTGATGTGAGCATAATTAGCATAGACAAACTTGCAATCGAGATAGGTGTGAATTACAATCATTAAAAATTAAGATTTTATTTTTTTATTTCTTGCTACCAAATTTTTCAAATACTGACCATAATCATTAGAAAATTGATTAGATAAATCATCTAATTGATTGATATTAATAAAGCCTTTTTGATATGCAATTTCCTCGAGGCATGCTATTTTCAATCCTTGTCTATCTTCAATAGTTTTGATGAAATTCGAAGCGTTATTCATCGCACGTTGAGTTCCTGTATCAAGCCAAGCATATCCACGACCCATCAATTCAACAGTCAACTGTCTTCTGCTAAGAAAAACTTCATTGACTGACGTTATTTCCAATTCACCTCTATCTGAAGGCTTAATATCTTTTGCAATTTCAATGATGTTGTTTGGATAAAAGTATAATCCTACTACAGCATAATTTGATTTTGGTTTTTTTGGTTTTTCTATAATGCTCTTTACATTATTTTTGTTATCAAAAGTAACTACTCCATAACGTTCTGGGTCTTTGACTTCATATCCAAAGATGACTGCATCACCATTTGAATTAACAATATTTTTACTTCGATTTAATAATTCTGATAATCCGTGTCCAAAAAAAATATTGTCTCCTAAAATTAAACAAACCGAATCATTACCAATAAATTCTTCACCTAATATAAAAGCTTGGGCCAAACCATCTGGTGATGGCTGTACTTTATAAGTAATTTTTAAACCTAATTGATTTCCATCACCAAGTAAATCACGAAATCTAGGCGTATCTTCAATTGTCGAAATAATTAAAATATCATTTATACCTGAAAGCATCAAAGTAGAAAGAGGATAGTATATCATTGGTTTATCATATATAGGAAGTAATTGTTTTGATACTACAGAGGTAATTGGGTATAACCTTGTTCCACTTCCTCCTGCTAAAATAATTCCCTTCACTTATTTAATGTTCCTAATCTTTCTTGTCCATATGTTTGATCTTGTATTGCTTTCCACCAAGATTTATTACAAAGATACCACTCTATAGTTTTTCTGATTCCTGTATCAAAAGACTCCTTTGGTTTCCAACCTAATTCAGTTCTGATTTTTTTTGCATCTATCGCATATCGGAAATCATGACCAGGACGATCTTTGACAAAAGTAATTGATTCTGAATGCAATTTTCCATCATCCCTTGGTAATAAATCATCAAGAATTTGACAAATTTTAGTAACAATATCTATATTCTTAATTTCGTTATCACCTCCAATATTGTAAGTCTCTCCTACAAGACCACTATTTAGAACAGACCAAATAGCATCACAATGATCAGTAACATACAACCAATCTCTTATATTTTCCCCTTTACCGTAAATAGGTAAGGGTTTATCCATCATAGCATTTATTATCATTAAAGGGATTAATTTTTCTGGAAATTGGAATGGACCATAATTATTTGAACAATTAGTTATTAATGTGGGGAGACCAAATGTTCGATACCATGATCTAACTAAATGATCGGCTCCAGCTTTTGATGCAGAATATGGTGAACTAGGATCATACTTTGTCGTTTCTACAAACTTCATACCATCAGTAAGTGACCCATATACTTCATCCGTAGAAATATGTACGAATCTGAATTTTTCAATTTTTGATTCCATTATGAATTTTCTCGAATTTTCTAATAAGTTCATCGTACCAACAATGTTCGTTTTAACAAACTTAGACGGACCATCAATAGACCTATCAACGTGACTTTCAGCAGCAAAATGTACTACTGCATCAAAGGAATATTTTTTAAATATGGAGTATATTAATTCTGAATCACAAATGTCACCTTTTATATGCAGAAAATTACTGCTAGATATATCCTGTAAATTTGACAAATTCCCAGCGTATGTTAGTTTATCAACATTCACAATAAAAATAGATTCATCCTTTTTAATAACAGATTTAATAAAATTTGAACCTATAAATCCACAACCACCAGTTACAAGAATTTTCTTCATTTTTAATATTTTGGGAGATGTTTATTTATTTTTAACATTGGTAAAGTTTTATCTTTTTTAGATAGAGCTGGTGTTTCAAAATTCCAATTTATATCTAAATCTTTATCATTCCAAATAACACCATACTGATCATTCTCATCATAGTATGTTGTACACTTATAAATAACAATTGATTTTTTTGATGTTACAAGATATCCGTGTGCAAACCCTTCAGGTACATATAACATTTTTTTATTATCTGCTGATAATTCTAGTTTAATATGTTTACCAAATGTTGGTGATCCAATTCGAATATCAACCGCAACATCAATGATTGTTCCTAAAATACAGCGAATAAGTTTGCCTTGAGGTGATTTTAATTGATAATGCAATCCTCTTAAAACTCCGTACTTTGATCTAACTTCATTATCCTGAACAAATTTTGCTCTTATGCCATTATTTTTAAATACTGAGGATTTATATACTTCAGAAAAATTTCCTCTTTCGTCAAAATAGATATCAGGAGTGATTATTTTTACTTCATTAAGATAAGAATTTTCAATTTTCATCTAAATATTTCCTGCCAACATTATCAAATTTATAATTATGCTTTATTAGTTTTTCTATATCAAATATATTTCTAGTGTCCAATAAAATAGGTCGTTTTAAAAGTGATTTTAATAATGAGAGACTTATACCTCTAAACTCATTCCATTCAGTCATCTCTACTACCCCATCTGCACCTTTACATGCTTCTTGCCAAGAGTTTTTATAATTTAAATTAGGAAAAATTTTCTTCATCTCATCATTTGCAATTGGGTCAAATGCATTTATTATACACCTTTTACGATTTAAGGATTCAATCATATGTATTGATGCAGATTCTCTCACATCATTGGTATTTGGTTTAAAAGCCAATCCTAAAATTGCAATTTTTTTATTTTTTAAATTTCCACCGATAAGTTTCTTTATTTTTTCAACCATTCTTTGCTTTTGATTTTTATTTGTTTCAATTGCAGCTTGTATAGTTCTTAACTTATTTCCATAACTTTCTGAAAAAGAAAGAAATGCTTTCGTGTCCTTCGGAAAACATGATCCTCCAAAACCAGGGCCTGGATGCAAAAATTTAGGACTTATTCTTCCATCTTTTCCCATAGCATTTGATACTTCATGTACATCAGCACCTATTGCTTCACATAAATTGGCGACTTCATTTATATAGCTTATTTTCAAAGCTAAAAAGGAATTTGAAGCATACTTTATCATCTCAGCAGTTACAACACCTGTATGTATAATTTGCGTTTCATTTATATATAATGGTCCATATACTTCTTTCATAATATTAAAAGCAGATTGACTTTGTGCACCAATCACAACTCGATCTGGCCATAAAAAGTCTTTAACAGCAGAACCTTCCCTTAAAAATTCAGGGTTTGAAACATAATCAAATCTAATATCATTAGGTTTATAATTTTTTATAATATCAATAATCAGTTTTCCCGTACCTATTGGGACTGTACTTTTAGTACAAATAACCTTATAGTTATTTAAATTTTCACCAATTGATTTGGCTACATCTTTTACTGCAGTTATATCGGCACTACCATCTTGATTCATTGGTGTCCCTACAGCAATAAAAATTATATCTGCATTTGATATAGCATCTTTTATATTGTTTTCAAAAAATAATCTACCTGCTTTTACATTTTTTTTTATTAATTCATCTAAACCAGGTTCGTATATTGGTATTTTACCATTTTTCAACTCTTTGATTTTATTTTTAGATATATCAACACACGTTACTATGTGGCCAAAATCAGAAATTCCTGCTCCACTAACCAATCCTACATAACCAGCACCTACAATTGTTACATTTCTCATATCTAATTAATTTTTTCTTCCATTTAATTGTTTTTCTGGGTAATCAAATCAAACCAACTTTTCTTCTGTACAACCACTCCAATGTTAGAAAAAAAATTAAAGCAAAAAATAACCACCAGCTATTATGGATGGTAATTCTTGAAAGTATCTTCTGAGTATTTGTTTTTTTATCAATATTGTTTAATATTTCGAAACGTTTATCCCATCCATAAAATGTACCACCCGTAGATTCTGATAAATTACGTAGAAATTCTTCATTTAAGTATACCCTATTTAATTCAATTTGGCTTTCTTGGATTTGTAAAGACCCTTCACCTACAATTAAGGATTTATCTCCATAGACCAACTCAATATCATAATCTAATCTCCCTGGCTGGGATGCCCAAAATTGACCTTCATAATGGCCTGTCTCATTATTGTATACAACTGGTTTTACATTAACTTTTTTACCTTTGCTGTAAATATGTATATATCCTTCTGTTGCAATTTCAGTTTCTTTTATAGGTTTGCCACTTATTTTAACCCTCTCACCTTGTTGATAAGAATTCTTACC
>MDTA01173527.1_pt1 | contig 12902 bp, 10 predicted proteins | sample 811151 | NCBI WGS metagenome assembly MDTA01 (sample SAMN05326648, study PRJNA326480) | marine metagenome | isolation source: seawater | place: Indian Ocean: South | collected 2010
CAACAGCACCTGGGGGAAGGTGTCGCCCGAACAGTGGCTATGTCCTCAACAGAAGGCCTGAAACGCGATATGGATGTTGTGGATACAGGGTCACCGATATCTGTTCCGGTTGGCGAGGGCGTTCTGGGACGAATTTTCAATGTTACTGGTGACACCGTTGATGGGCGAGGATCAGTCGAACACGAGAAGAAGTATCCGATTCACCGTCCGGCCCCTCCGCTGACCGAGCAAGACACGAAGGCGAACATCCTGGAAACGGGTATCAAGGTCATCGATCTCATATGCCCGTTCATCAAAGGTGGTAAGGTCGGAGCCTTTGGTGGAGCAGGCGTTGGCAAGACTGTTGTGATCATGGAACTGATCAATAACATCGCCAAGACTCACGGTGGTTATTCGCTTTTTGCTGGAGTAGGGGAGCGATCTCGCGAAGGCAACGACTTGTATCACGAGATGTCAGACTCGGGTGTTATTGATCAGGAGAATATTGCAAATTCGAAAGTTGCCTTGGTGTATGGGCAAATGAACGAGCCACCAGGAGCTCGTATGCGAGTGGCTCTTTCCGCCTTGTCTATGGCAGAATATTTCCGTGACGAGAAGAACCAGGACGTACTGCTTTTTGTGGATAACATCTTCCGTTTCTCGCAAGCGGGCTCGGAAGTATCCGCTCTGCTTGGACGATCTCCATCAGCGGTAGGTTATCAACCAACTCTCGCTTCCGAGATGGGTACACTTCAAGAACGCATCACGTCTACGAAGAAAGGTTCCGTCACTTCATTCCAAGCGGTGTATGTACCAGCAGATGACTTAACGGACCCTGCTCCTGCAAATACGTTTGCCCATTTGGATTCGACAATTGTATTGGAGCGGGCAATCGCTGACTTGGGTATCTATCCGGCTGTCGATCCGCTTGCCTCTGTATCAAAGGCGCTTGAGCCCGATGTTGTTGGACAAGAGCACTATGAAGTGGCCCGTGGTGTTCAAAGCGTACTTCAGCGCTACAATGATTTGCAGGATATCATTGCTATTCTTGGTCTCGATGAGCTTTCGCCTGAGGACAAGCAGACCGTATACCGGGCCCGTAAAATCCAAAAGTTCCTCTCTCAGCCATTTAACGTAGCCGAAGTTTTCACAGGCTTCCCTGGTAAGATCGTTCCGGTAGTCGACACCATTAAAGGATTTAAGATGATCCTAGATGGAGAGTTGGACCATGTAGCTGAAAACGACTTCTACATGAAGGGTTCCATCGACGAAGTCCTGGAAGCGTCAGGAAGCTGAAGCTTCCAATTAGGAAGTAAGAGTTAAGAATTAAAAAGTGGAAAGCTCGTGGCAAAAGAGAAATTGGACTTGCGGGATCGGACATTTGAATTCGCTCGGAGGATTGTTCGAATGTACGTCGCGCCTCCTAAATCGACTTTGGCTCAAGTTGTCGGGAAGCAGGTCCTCAGAAGTGGAACATCGGTGGGGGCAAACTATCGAGAAGCCTTCCGAGCTCGTTCGAGGGCAGAATTCGCAGCCATAATGGGCGATTGCCTAAAAGAGGTTGAATAAACTGATTATTGTATAGATTTGATAATTGCTGAAGGGATAGTGCCGGAATCGAAAATGACTCAACTCAAGCAAGAAACTTCTGAACTAATCGCCATATTTGTTTCAGCGATCAAAAGTACCAGGTCTAATACTTAATCATGATCTTATAGTCCTGATACTTCGTAACTTTTAACTCTTAAATCTTACTTTATTTTGTGAATCTCGAAATCGTCATACCTGAAGAAAGAGTCTACGAAGATACGATCGACTCGATCGTCATACCGACTAGCTCTGGCGAAATTGATATTCTGCCGGGCCATATCCCTTTGGTTACGGAAGTCGAGCCAGGTGAAATTATCGTTTCCAAGTCGGGAGAACGCCAATCCCTTGCCATCAGCAAAGGCTTCGCCCAATGCGTGGGTGAAAAGATATCGATCCTTGCTGAAGACGCGATCCATATTGACGAAATCGACGAATCTGCCGTCGAAGACGCCCAGCGACGGGCTGAAGAATCTTTGGCAACCATGGAAAAGATGTCTGACGAAGAAATCGCTATGCTGGAGAAGCAAATAGCGTACGCCAGAGCTCAGATTATAGTGAAGCGAAAGCAAAAATAGCAGCATAGCTGCCAAAATCTCTGAAAGTAGTCCAAACACAGGGAAGGAAGTTCTAGTCAAAAAGCTGACCAGGATTTGTTTTCGGATAGAAACCGACCCAATACCGAATGAACTCTTCTATTAGAAAAAGACTGAGAGCCGGAGAAACGCTCATCGGCAGTTGGATTAATTCGGGAAGCCCGGTAATAGCGGAGCTCATGGCGACTACAGGTTTTGATTTCCTGTGTATCGATGCGGAACATTCGGCGGTCGATCTACCACAGGTTCAACAGATGTTTCAGGCCATGCACTCTGGCAATCCCAGCTGTGCCAATGTTGTCCGCCTACACGGAGTTGATTACTCTCTAGTAAAGCGTTATCTGGATGCGGGTGCGGATGGAGTAATCGCTCCGCTCGTTATGAGTCGAGCGGATGCGGAGTTATTGATCGAAGCGACTAAGTATCCTCCCATGGGCAACCGAGGTGTCGGGTTTTGTCGGGCGAATCAATATGGTTTGAATGTAAAACCGAGTGTCGATTCGGCCAACGAAAACGTTTTCGTAGCGGTTCAAATTGAGCATGTAGATGCCGTGGGATGCATAGACGATATTTTGGATGTCGAAGGCATCGATGCCGTGTTTATTGGGCCTTACGATCTGTCCGCATCCATGGGATTGACTGCTCAGTTCGATCATCCCGATTACATTGAGGTTAGAACGCATGTGCTAAATGCCTGTAGAGCAAAAGGCATTGCCGCTGGCATTCACGTGGTCCCACCGGATGTAGATCTATTTATAGAGCAAAACCGGGAAGGTTATCAACTTATGGCTTACAGCTTGGACATAACGATGGTCTTGGAAAGTTGTAAGAATGCGTTATCACAAATACGTTCCACGATCTAGGGCTCCTATAGAACTGCCTCTCTAACCGATAGTCATGTCATATTTCTACAAGACTGTAGCACTTCTGCCAATGAAGGCGCATAGCGCCAGGGTGAGAGGAAAGAATTTCAGGAATTTCGCAGGCAAGCCCTTGTTTCGTTGGATACTCGATACCTTGCTTTCGGTGGAAGAAATTGAAAAAATTATCATCAATACTGACGCCCGACAGATACTCAAAGAAAACGGTGTAATGGATTCGGATCGGGTTTTGATAAGGGATCGAAAGCCGGAGATCTGTGGCGATCATGTGAGCATGAACCTTGTGATCGATGATGACCTTGCTGCAATCGACTCTAGGACTTTTGTAATGACTCACACGACAAATCCGCTCTTGACTGCAGTGACTATTCGAGAAGCGATTGAGGCTTATCAATTGGGAATTAGAGAGAAGGGAAAAGACAGCTTGTTTACCGTGAACGAATACCAGACTCGGTTTTATCGTGAAGATGGATCTGCAGTGAATCATGATCCGAACGATCTGCTCCCGACTCAAGAATTGGAGCCCTGGTATGAAGAGAATTCTAATCTTTACATCTTTACTAAAGAGTCGTTCAAAAAAACCAACGCTCGAATAGGTGCGAACCCCATACTATTTCCCACACCTACCTTGGAGTCAGCTGATATTGATAATGCTACCCAGTGGCGGATTGCGGAGATCATTGCTCTGGCGGAAATGCTCGTGCAGACTGCTAACCCGCCTTCGTAGTAGTCAGAATGAGCTTTCTCGAATCCATGCGAACCATATTTGGAATGTGTGGTTCGTTGTACCAAAAGCGCCAAAACCAGAAAAGATTCCATGTGCGCAAGAATCATGGAGTTAAGGATCATTGGCACGTCTTCACGGGCAATGGGCCCCGCCTTAATCAAAATCCCCTGGAGAGGTGGGAGATAGGATACATATTAGGAATCAATGGACGCTTCCTCTTGTATGATGATATTTCCTGGCGGTCCAAATATTACTGCACTTTTAACCACCTTGTAGCGTCCCGCATTTCATCGCAGATCGATATCCAATTCCTGCAGTGCCCGGATACATCCGCCATCATGCATGAACGGTACACCGATCTGCAGGATCGTGAGGACATTAATTGGACCCGAGAAAAATCGCGGGATTACTCCTTGGAGGCGGATGACTATTTTGCCACTAGGTCGATGGATCCCTTGAGAATTTCTAAAACCGTGATTATCAATTGCTTCGCGATTGAGGTATTCATAGGCACAAATCCTATCTATCTCATCCATAGTTGAATGCTCGTATTATTCTTGTATGTTATATTAGTGAAATGCCCGTTTGATAATAGATTTAACTCGAGGAAGAAGTTCTAATTTTAATGTATTCGAAATTTGGATGACCTACTTAGAGGGACAGAAATTATTTTGGAAAGAATTGTTTGGGCAAGCAGATTTGTCTAAACGGATTTTTCTTCATAACTTCTTGGATGTGCACCGACAGCACCGACTTGGATTACTATGGGTGATTGTCAATCCCTGTATCCCTTTAATAGTCTATAACTCGATGCAATTCCTAGGGATCTTCAAAGACACAAGCGCAGATATCCCCAGATCCGTTCACCTTACGCTAGGTTTGTTGATTTACTACGCGTTTTCAGACGCTTTAAATTCATTTGCGGTATGCCTTCCTCAGAATGGACAGTACATTCTGAGGGGTGGTGTTTCAAAATTATCGGTGTATACGGGAACTTTTTATGAAGTTCTATCGAACTTCGTTATCATGTTTGTCGCCTTTATCGTTCTCTCTTATTTCGTAGGCTACCAAGTCGGTTTGACGGTATTTTATATACCCCTAGTCGGATTAATAGCAATCAGTTTGGGAACATTGTTGGGCGTAATATTAAGCATTTTTTACGTTTACTATCGAGACCTTGGAAACATACTTCGAATGTTTACTTTTTATCTGTTATTCGGATCTGGAGTATTCGGTGAAATCGAAGAGACCGGAACCTTTTTCGATATTCTACGCGCGAGCCCCTTGTACAAATTGATATATCAGGGGCGATCAATGCTATTTGAGAGTCAATTCATCATCGATAGTTCCACGCTATATCTATTTGGAGGATCTGTAGGTCTGTTAATCTTATTTATGGGTTTTTTCATGAGAGGGGAAAAACGTTTAAATGCATTCATCTAAGAATAGCCTGGACTGTCTATTAACCGTTCGAAACTTATCAAAACGGTTCAACTTGAATCCAGAAAAAGTCAGAAGTACGAGTTTGATTGACGTGCTTCGGCATATGTTTTTGCCCAATCCTGAATTTGAGCGAGGATCTGAAGAAAACGAGTTTTGGGCTGTCAAAGATGTTTCCTTTACTTTGAAGAAAGGGGAGTCGCTTGGCGTTATGGGTATGAACGGGGCAGGCAAAAGTACACTGCTCAAAATGCTCCTTGGCCGACTCGATCAAGATGAGGGAGAAATAGAGATCGCAGGGAAAATCGGGGGGCTTATTGAATTGAGTGCAGGCATGCACCCCGAGTTGAGCGGTCGAGAGAATATTTACAACAAAGCCCGATTGATGGGCGTACCCAGAAATGAAATACTGGAGCGAATAGATGAGATTATTGAGTTCGCCGATATCGGCGAGTTTGTCGATTCGCCGGTCAAAACTTACAGCAGCGGTATGCACATCCGGCTGGGCTTTTCTGTTACGGTCTTCTTCCAGACAGATTTTGTTCTATGCGATGAGGTCCTTGCCGTGGGTGATTTCGATTTTCGTCAGAAATGCCTTAACAAGATCAATCAGCTTAGGAGGGATCGTGGCTTTGTTCTGGTTTCACACAGTGCGAAAGACATCTCGGTCTTTTGTGATAAGGTCATGGTTCTCCACAAGGGCAGCAGTATATTTTTCGGAGAACCGGAAAAGGGTATTGAAATCTTCTACAAGTTGGATCGCCACATGGAGGTAAATGAGGCGATGGCTATTTCAAGATCACTACAGGGTGAAACAGAACATGCTGCCGTCGAATACCATAGCAGCCCTCTCAAGCAGGAAGATGATGCAGAAAGAAGTGAAGACCTGAGCCTGGAAGTTAAGAATGAGCTTTTTTGGCCCGAGTATCACAATAAGGATTTGGTAGGCAAATTTGAGATGACCTGGAATCTGCAAAAAAGGGAAGGCAAGTTCATTTATGTTCCAGGATCTAAATTTGTAATGACGATTCGATACGTCTTGAAACAAAATATAGATAACGGGCGTATCGGGATTCCCTTCTTTGATGAGCATGGGCAAATGATATTCGGTCCGGATACCAGGCGGGTGGAAGAACGGTTTCTCCTGAACAACAAGGGCATGAAAGAGATTAGCTTTGATTTACCTAACTTGCCTGTTAACGAAGGCCGATATTGGGTGACCGTATCGATATGCGATGATCCAGCCCAAATATTTCGCAAGCACCTGACTTTTTTCGATGTACCCAATGAAACGGGCCAATTTGGAATGATCGAGGTTCCAGACGTGAATTGGTCTATTGGCTGAGTAGCACCTTCAACTGTCACCTGTGGTGCTTATAAGGATAGCCGGAATAGGAGGTTATAGGGCCTGCCTGCAACTGTTTTTCGCAGCCTCTATACGGATCTTTCCGCCAGGCAGGGAATATATGAGTGCGTAAAGCTATTGAACTTAATCCCCTGTTCCTCGCCGGCGTCTATCATATTGCTTAGATTATCACAATGGTGGTCATAATAATCCGCATAATTACAATGATCGAAAAATCCGGGATGGAAATTTCGAGCCTCCTGCATAAGGTCTGAAAATTGGGAAGCTTTGTCATGCTTCCAAAAGTAGTTTTCATCCGGCTTCCTTCCATCACAGCCAAGGATATACAGATCGTTGCTGAGAGTAGCTCCAAGTGGAATCATCAAAATAGTCAGGATATTATCGGAACCTCGTACCAGAAGCTGCTGCTTTAAATCGAACCGGTAATCCGTATTTGGATCTTGATGAACACCAATGCTTGAAGCGTTGAGGAAAGGATATTGGGACGCGAAATTGGGATAAAAGAAAAAGGGCAAGAGGAAAGTCAGGTCATAGTCCAAAATCGCGGTGACCAGGCTTCGGCGAAAGGATGATGCGTATTTTGACGCACCAAAGTGAAACACCGGATCAGCGGCCACTACGAAGTGCGGCTTAATGTGATCCATGAGCTTCTTGTTGCTAATAAGGCTATTGCAGACGATCCGGTAACCGTCAGAAAAGTCATGCTTAATGGCGTCACTTAAAGAGGGGCCTGTGCAAAACAAATAGGACTTTTCGTAACTGGGAAGGCTCTTAATCTTGGCTTGTAGCTTCCAAGGCATTTCTTCAGTCATGGATTTCCTTAAGGACCAGGAAAGCTCATGGAGTAGAACGCCATAGCTAAAGGCCTCCCGTCTCGATTTGTTATTCTTGTCCAGGTTGAAGATTCGAATGTCCTCCAGGTCAGAGATCTGATTTTCTGTTGCTTCAAAGCTCTTCCAAATTCCAATCGTCCTGGACTGTGACATCAGGGCCTGCGTTTTTTGCGAGCCGGGCTCTAAAGAGACTACACTGATGTTGTTTTCCATTCCCGATAAGAGGGACCTCTGTTCGAGCCTGATTTTTTCTTCGAGTGATGTGCTGATCAGCAATCGGCAGGAAATCTCGCTGGCTGAAGGTATATACCATGCGAGTCGATGAATTTGATCTCTCAGGTCCTCCATAGATTCAAACACTGGAAACAGCGTCAAATCGATATTTTTGCCTTGGGGAAGTACCTGTTTGATCTTCGAGGTTTCCGTTAGCTTTTCCCAATCGGGCAGATGTTTGCTCAAGCCCTTCTCCGCCTCATCCCGATCCAGGTAGTGTCCGCTTAAGAGCTGCAGGATGGCCCGATTCGAGAAATTATATTTTTTCCAGAGCTCATTTTGCATCGTTTCCAGCTCATTCAAGCGAGCCTCATCGAGATCCTCCTTGGAGAAATTGTCCAGAAAGGATGAAGCACCTAGGATCTTTGCTTCCGCATAAGCCGTAATCCATCTGGGGTGTGCGAAACTGAAAAATTTAAGAGAGGCTTTGAGTGAATCAAGAATCTGGATCTCACGTTGTGCCACCGATTTTGCATCCTGGTGTAATATTGCGCAGGACAGATCCTCGTCTAGGAAATGAAAACTGGCACCGGAAAATACGAGTTGCATCCAAAACTCATAATCCATGCATGACTGGTTTTCTTCGTTGAGAATTCCAGAGTCCGTCAGAATTTCTTTTCGGAAAAATACGGATGGCTGAATGATCCCAACCGATCCGGCCAAAGTATATTTTAGCTTCGACGGCTCTGATTGAATCCAGGCTTCTTTTTTCTCTTCGCCCGGAAGTTGTATATAAGCCCCCCTGCCGTAAACGACGTCGATCTCTGGCCGTTCAGCAAATACCTTCGCGACTACGGTCAAGCTTTCATTGCTTGCATAGAAGTCGTCGGCATTTAACCAGGCCACTATGTCACCACTGGCGATCCGGAATCCTTTGTTGATGGCCTCAGATTGCCCAGAGTCAGGTTCGGAAATCCAGAACAAGGGTTTAACCGGATCGAAACTTTTTAAAATCGAAACTGAGTTATCTGTGGAACCTCCATCAATGACCACGTGTTCGATGGCATCGTAGTTCTGGGAATCGACGGATTCCAAATTATTCAGAAGAAATGAACCCTGGTTATAATTAGGCGTAATAATGGTAAATTTGAGCATCTTAATAGTCTATTCTGTGAGATGCTTTATGTAGCGGGATACAAAGGAGCGTTGTGGCTCTGAAGATCGTGATTCGAAGAAACGTTTTAAGGCATCCTTTTGTGACTTCCGTATGTCATTCCACTGTTCCATCGGAAGGCTGATGTTTCTCATTACTGTCCATTTAGTACCGTCTGCGATGGCTTCGGGGTCGGTTAGGTTTAGGAGGTCAAAGCGGACGAGCTCGAGGAGATTTTCCGCTGCTTTGATATTACCATCGAATATTGCAGATATGCAAGCGAGAAAGGCTTTTTTGGAACGGGTCATCGTCTGGCAAGCGGACCCTAGCCCATAGCTGAAATCTTCCAGTGCTTCAGGGACACGGTCATCTCTACCCCATGCCCTCTCGGATACTCTCATGCGATCACAAAAGTCTTCATAGATATGCTTATGGCTGAAGCTGTTGCCGTGCTGCCGATATTCCACGAAAGAATCTGGCGAAGACTTGATATAATAACCCAAGCGAGTCATTCGAAGCCACAAATCCCAATCCTCTCCAAATTTAAATGCCTTGTCGAATCCACCCAGTTGTTTAAGAATCTGTGTGCGAGAAAATATACAACTGGTGATAAACTTGTTTTCTACAAGATCTGTAAAGTTGATGATCGCCCCCTTGGTTCCGTTGAGGCCCATCGGTGAGCCGGTGGGATCGACAAGACGAACCAGTGAATAAGCGGCACAGGCAAACGGGTCCGAATTTAGTATCTCTCTTCTGTCTTCCAAAGAATTGGGAGACATCATGTCATCGGAGTCGAGAAAGGCCAAGTATTCGGTAGTGGCCATTTCAATGCCGATATTCCTTTGTGCTGACGGGCCCAGTTGTTTCCCGTTTTGCAATAACTTAATCTTGGAGTATCGTCGCGAAAAATCTCGCACAATTTCAGCTGTACGATCCGTGCTGCCGTCGTCTAAGACTAAGAGCGTCCAGTCAGAAATATTTTGTTGAATAATAGATTCTACGCTTTCCGCGATATAAGCCTCTGCATTGTATGCGGGCATCACGATAGTAATTTCGTCTTTTCTCAACTCCGTCCCGGAGAGTTTTTTATTATTTCTGTTCCTAAAAAAGTTAAACACTTCGAATATGTAATTAGTAGACTCCCATGTCTGTTGAGTGAACTCGTTAGAATCCTTTAAAAAGTTTTAATTCCTCCTCGCGGTTTCTTAGTTCTCCGATGTATGTTTTTAATTCGAAGACTAGCCGGCCCTTCTCCTCTTCAAGCACCCGAATTTTAGTGCTCTTGGATTCCAGGTTTTGTTTTAGCTCCGCTACCAGTTGCGCTTGGCTGGCTTTGAAGGACTCATATTCCTGGCTTAGGTTTTGCAACTCTTTAGAGGTGTTGCCGAGATCGCTCTTGAGCCTTTCACCTTCCTGCTGTTGCTGTCCACATGTGTGTTCCAGGTTTCGAATTCTATCTGCGTAATTTGCAATGTCTTCAGTGAGTGATTTGATTTGGATTTCTAGATCCTTTTTGTTGTTTTCTAGGGCTTTATTCTTCTGATCACTCTCCTCTTTTAAGCGCTCTGTTTCTGCGAGTTGCTTCTCTAAATCGTGAATCTTTAAATGGTTTTTATCGAGCCGCCTGGACTGGCTTCTGATCTGTTGCTTCAGACCCGTTCGCGTTGTCCTGAGCTCCTTGATCTCACCTTCTTGTTTCTGGATGATGGCCTGAGATTTTCCTAATTCCTCGTTATGCTTCAGTATCGTGTCTTGGGACTGTGATAGTTTCTTTGCTTGTCTAGAAATAGTCGATTGAGAAAGCTCTATTTCTGCCTGTTGTTTCGAAATGGTGGCGGATGATGTCTCAAGTTCTTTCTCTTGTTCCCATAGTTTTGAGGAAAAACGCTCTAAGCCCTTGTCCACCTGATCGAGCGAATCGCAAAGAGCATCGTTTTTGATAAGCAAGTTTGAGTAGTTACTCTGTTCTTGCTCAATGGACGATTTAAGGTGCTCATTCTGCTCCTCCAGCTGTTCGATCAAGCGACCCTTTTCCTTCAGAACATTAGCAAAAGTCAGCAACATGGGAGCCATCTGCAATGCTGTATTATTGCTGGTACCAAATTTGGGGACTTCCGGAAGGGGTTGGGTTTCCAGTATATCAGCGATGTTTTTATTGAGGGTCTCGTTGTTCTCTTGGACGATCTTGTCCAGATCGTTGCTCAACAACATACGCAGGTGGCTTGTACGTTGCCGGAAGAGATTCAAAAAGTCTCCTGTTTCCGATAGGAAATGCTTGGAGATAGGAGATTCAAAAAATCCACTGTTGCTTTGATTCAACACCAGCAGTTTTGAATGCGAAAGGATTGGGCAAAAGTTTTTAACTAAGTCCAGATTGGTCAGGATTCCTTCGGTGACCTGTGGCCAATCCACATCTAGAAAGTTGTCAATGGCCAGGTGCCCCTCCGGGTGGACAAAATCTATGTAGTTTTCAATGTCCTTTTGAATACCGAGTAGGCTGTGATCTCCATCGATGAAGAGAAGACCGACTGGGCGCTCGGATGCTGCTAGGATAGGAGGCTGATTCTGACTCAAATCTTTTACGATTCGGATGTCTTCTTTGGGAATGGAAAAGGAGGCAAAATTCTCGTGAACCAGTTTCTCGGTGATCTTCAGATTTAAAACGATATCAAAGTCACTGCCACTGCCGGTTTTTTTATCTTTATAATAACCATCCAGGGGGTCAATAGTTACTATTCGAATAGAGGCGTTTTCTCTTTTTAAAGCATGCCAAATAAGGATTGAGCTCCCGCCGAAAAGGGTTCCAATTTCAACAATCTGACAATCTTTACCTTTAAAACGACGCCCCACGTCTCTTGCCAAGATGTATAATAGAATATACTCCTCGATGGGACCGGCGAGCCGGCCTTGGACTCTCGTCTCAATCTCAATAAAGGTCTTTTTCGCTTCATTCAAGTCTTTGACTCTTACCCAAGTAAGGCCCGCATTTTGCAGGATTTTGAGTAGTTGAGAGCGAGTTTGACTAGATACTTTTCTATTATGGACAGGGGACAACATGGTTAGCCAAGATTGTATACCTCCTCAATAATAGAAAGGCGATCTTTGGGGGCGTCTTGTTTGAGAAATAAACAGTCATTCTGGGAGTCAAAGGTTCCATGTGCTGGAAATTTGTGTGCGAGGTGAAAACCACGTTCATCTAGATAGGATACTACCTCATCGAAGAGTGAGATGCCCTCGTAGAGAGGAATACGGAACAATTCCAGGACCAAGCCTATACAGTCCTTTTCCAGGAATTTTTCTGAACCTTTGAGTATTTGATGTTCGGCTCCCTGGGCGTCGATTTTAAGGAAGTCGAATTTCACTTTGGGTTTAAGTGTGGACAAAACGTTATCCAGGTAATCACATTCAATTTTCTCAACCCCTATCATCTCGCCTCTATCGACCCAGGTCTCTGCGAAGCGTTTCGATCCTACCTCCTTCAATTCATCCCAGTTCTCCCGCACATATTTGAAGTTTTGCAAGAAGAGAGAGGAGCCGGTGCTGTTGAAGCCTTTGTAGATATAGAAGTTTTTAGTGCATTTTTCCTCCCACAATGCGGTGTCAATGCTGGTCACCTTTTCATCCGGTGTATCCGATTCCCTGGGTTCGAACTTAAGAACGGTATCTATGTGTCCGGGAAATTTGTCCCATGGATTGGGTAAATTTCCTGCCGAACCAACATCGATGAAATTGATTTTCCCTACCTCGGCTACGTGCGGTTTCCTGAAATAATCAAGCATGATATCCAATCGTTTTAGAGTTTCCTAAGCCAAATACTTCCTTTTGTTCCTTTATCGGTGAACAATTTAATTCCGAGTAAAGTTCGGTTTTGATATGACGGTTCGCAAGGAGGATTTTTAAGGTTTTGACTGACATGCGGCAAGATGTAAACTCCATCTCCAGGTTTCTATGGAACTTTGGAAGATATTCTGTGAGCTTTTTGATGGATCGGGCATAGTATTATGAACTGCTTTTCTGGCTCTAGCATCTTACGGCATGGCGGGAGGTTTTAATCCTTAAGGCCCTAGTATAGCAGAGTCTATAAATTAGGTCTTTGCCATCTTCGATTTGCAGGTTAATTTCAATTA
>MDTA01214424.1_pt1 | contig 12896 bp, 11 predicted proteins | sample 811151 | NCBI WGS metagenome assembly MDTA01 (sample SAMN05326648, study PRJNA326480) | marine metagenome | isolation source: seawater | place: Indian Ocean: South | collected 2010
CTCCACCCTTCACATGACGGCGGGCTTCGCCATTGGAAGCGGCCAATCCTGCGGTCACAAAAAGCGAGAGAACACCAATTCCGTCCTCGAGCGCGGAGCGCTTCACTTCTATGGTGGGAAGCGTTTGCGCCAGAGACCCTTCTTCGAACGTCTTGCGTGCGGTCTCTGCTGCTTCTTCGGCCGCAGCGCGGCCATGAAGCATGGCAGTCACTTCAGTAGCAAGGATCTTCTTTGCCTCGTTCAGCTCCGCTCCCTGCAGCGTCCCCAGCCGCGCAATCTCGTCCATGGGCTTGGTCGTGTACAGCTTGAGGAAACGCTCGACGTCGGCATCCTCGGTGTTGCGCCAGTATTGCCAGAAATCGTAGGCGCTGAGCATATCGGGGTTGAGCCACACAGCGCCGTCGGCGCTCTTGCCCATTTTCGCGCCAGACGCGGTGGTCAGGAGAGGCGAGGTGACGGCGTAGAGTTGTGGCGTGCCCATGCGGTGGCCGAGATCGATGCCGTTGACGATATTGCCCCACTGATCGGAGCCGCCCATCTGCAGACGACAGCCAAGCCGCTTGTTCAGCTCCACATAGTCATATGCCTGGAGGATCATGTAGTTGAACTCCAGGAACGATAGCGACTGTTCGCGATCGAGGCGTAGTTTCACCGAATCGAATGACAGCATTCGATTGACCGAGAAATGGCGGCCCACATCGCGCAGAAACTCAACATAATTGATGCCCAGAAGCCAGTCTGCGTTGTTGACCATCAACGCATCCTGCGGTCCCTCGCCGAAGGTGAGGTAGTTGGAGAAAACCTTTTTGATTCCGGAGATGTTCTCGGTAATCGTCTCGGGTGTCATCAGCTTGCGCGCCTCGTCTTTGAAGGACGGGTCGCCGATCATACCGGTGCCGCCCCCCATCAACGCGATCGGGCGGTGGCCGGTCTTCTGCAGCCAGTGCAGCATCATGATCTGGATCAGGCTGCCCACGTGCAAGCTGGGCGCGGTCGGATCGAATCCGATATAGGCCGTGACCGTCTCATTCCGGAACAGTTCATCGAGACCAGCATCGTCGGAGGTCTGGTGAATGAACCCGCGCTCGCTGAGCGTGCGCAGGAAATCGGATTTGAAGGCAGTCATGGTCTTTCAGGCTCTTTGATTTCGGTGGATGCGGCGACACCAGGCCCCCGCATCCCTGCAATAGATTATTTCAGGCGTTTGGGGCGAGGTTCGGAAAGTTCACCGCGCAGTCGGCGATCAAGATAATCCGAGCACTCACCAATCAGTTCGTCGACGTGATCCGTATAGAAGTGGTTCACACCGGGCATGGTCTTCTGGGTAATGGTGATACCCTTCTGAGATTGGAGTTTGTCAACCAAGCCCTGAACGTCGGCGGGTGGGGCAACCTTGTCGGCGTCGCCGTGAATGATCAAACCCGAGGACGGGCAGGGTGCAAGGAACGAGAAATCGTAGAGATTGGGCTGCGGCGAGATGGACATGAAGCCTTCGATCTCGGGTCGGCGCATCAGAAGCTGCATGCCGATCCAGGCACCGAAGGAGTAGCCCGCGATCCAGCAGTTCTTCGAATCGGGATGCAGCGACTGGACCCAGTCGAGTGCTGCGGCCGCGTCGGAGAGTTCTCCGGTACCGTGATCGAACGCGCCCTGGCTGCGGCCGATGCCGCGGAAATTGAAACGCAGCGTGGTGAAACCCCGGCTTTGGAACATGTAGAAAAGATCGTAGACGATCTTGTTGTTCATGGTGCCGCCGAAATGCGGGTGTGGATGCAGGATGAGCGCGATCGGAGCGTTCTTTTCCTTCGACGGCTGATATCGTCCTTCCAGACGTCCGGCAGGCCCGGCAAAAATGACCTCAGGCATGAGTACTCCACATTGGGCGTCGCTGCATTTCAGGTTCAGCGGGGATCGAAGTCCCTTAACCCTTGACGCGACGCCGACGCCTCCATAGAAGCTAGTTTAGAATTGTTCAAAATTGATGGCGCGCGAGCAACCATCATATCGGCAAGCCGGGTAAATAGGACGGCTCGCCCTGAAAATTCAAGGAAATTACGTCAAGCCAGGCAAGTTTGGCCTGAATGACGTGAAGCAGACAGCGGATTCGCGGAGAAAAGCGGAAGATCAATGTCGGCAACGCGAGCATATCTCGATTTCAATGCCAGTGCACCGCTTGTCGAAAGGGCAAGGGTGGCGATGCTTGACGCGCTGTCCATGCCGGGAAATCCGTCATCCGTTCATGCTGAGGGCCGGGAAGCCAGGCGCGTCCTAGAAGAGGCCCGCAAGCACGTGTCTCGTCTTGTGGGTGGCCGTGCGGAGCATGTTGTTTTTACCTCCGGTGCAACCGAGGCGGCAGCGATGCTTCTCACTCCCCACTGGACAATGGGGCGCGCGGCACTCCAATTCTCCACGCTTTATGTGAGCGCCGCTGATCATCCCTGCGTCTTGAAGGGTGGGCGGTTTTCTCGAAATAAAATCAATATCATACCGGTTCAATCTGATGGACTGATCGATCTGGGCGCGTTAAAGGCGCTGTTGGCCGCGCACGATCGGGATGCAGGCCTGCCATTGGTTGCCGTCCATGCGGTGAACAATGAAACGGGCGTCATTCAGCCTATTGAGGAAATCGGAGGTTTGGCCAAGTCACATGGCGCAACCACGATCTTTGATGCCGTCCAGGCTGCAGGCCGTATTCCGTTGGATATTTCAGCGGGTTACGCTGACTATTTTATATTGTCGTCGCACAAGATCGGCGGACCCAAGGGAGCTGGGGCGGTGGTCGGCAACGCCGACCTGATGATGCCGCGGGCGCTGATCGGTGGCGGTGGTCAGGAGAAAGGTCATCGGGCGGGCACCGAGAATCTCGCTGCCATCGCCGGTTTTGGTGCCGCTGCTTTAGAAGCCCACAAAAATCTGGAACACGTCGATCTTGTGGCAAAGCTGCGCGACCGCTTCGAAACCGCCATTCTAAAGCATATTCCGGATGCCGTGATTCACGGACTTGGTGTGAACCGTGTTGCGAATACGTGTTTCTTTTCCATTCCGGCCATGAAAGCTGAAACCGCGCAGATTGCCTTTGATCTGGGTGGTGTGGCGCTTTCTGCGGGGTCTGCTTGTTCATCCGGTAGGGTTGGACCGAGCCATGTCCTTGAAGCTATGGGCCTCGGTAACGAAGCCAGTGCCCTGAGGGTCTCCATTGGACATGATACCACTGAAGCGGATTTGGCCTTGTTCGAGAGTGTTTTGGTCAATATCGCCAGGCGGAGGAAGGGCTCTGCGAAGGCGGCTTGAAGCGGCAAAAGGGAAAAACGAGGGTAAAGCGCATTAAAATGGAGAAAAAGACACATATTTAATATGTGACCAGATGAAACCTTTGCTCTGACGCACTACATGAAGTCTGCCGAAAGGCGACCACGGTGTGCTCAATTTGAAGACGGCCGGGCCTTGACCCCGGCATGGATGGAGAACGCATATGCCTGCCGTGCAGGAAACGATTGATCAGGTCCGCATGATCGATGTGGACCAGTACAAGTATGGTTTTGAAACGCTTATCGAAAGCGATCTGGCGCCCAAGGGCCTGAACGAAGACATCATTCGCTTCATTTCGGCCAAGAAGGATGAGCCGGAATGGATGACGGAATGGCGTTTGAACGCCTACAAGCGCTGGCAGGCCATGGAAGAGCCGAACTGGGCGCGCGTCAGCTACCCCAAGATCGACTTTCAGGACCTGCATTACTACGCAGCGCCGAAGAACCAGACCGGCCCGAAGTCGCTGGACGAAGTCGATCCGGAATTGCTCAAGACTTACGAAAAGCTCGGTATCCCCCTGAGAGAACAGGAGATTCTTGCCGGCGTGCGCAAGCAGGGCGAGCCGAGTGAGTTGGACGAGAACCCGAGCGACAATGTCTACAGCTCCGGCCGTGTGGCGGTTGATGCGGTGTTCGATTCCGTATCGGTCGTGACCACCTTCAAGGAAGAGCTTGCCAAGGCCGGTGTCATCTTCTGTTCCGTCTCCGAGGCGATCCGGGAACATCCCGAACTGGTCCAGAAATATTTGGGATCGGTCGTTCCGGTGTCGGACAACTATTATGCTGCGCTCAATTCCGCCGTCTTCACGGATGGCTCCTTCGTCTATGTGCCGAAGGGCGTGCGTTGCCCGATGGAATTATCCACGTATTTCCGCATCAACGAGCGCAACACCGGCCAGTTCGAGCGCACGCTGATCATCGCGGAAGAGGGCGCCTATGTGTCCTATCTGGAAGGCTGCACCGCGCCGCAGCGCGACGAGAACCAGCTCCACGCCGCCGTGGTCGAGCTGATCGCGCTCGACGATGCGGAGATCAAGTACTCCACGGTCCAGAACTGGTATCCGGGCGATTCCGAGGGCAAGGGCGGCATCTACAATTTTGTCACCAAGCGCGGCGATTGCCGGGGCAACAATTCCAAGATCTCCTGGACCCAGGTGGAGACCGGTTCGGCGATCACCTGGAAGTACCCGTCCTGCATCCTGCGGGGCGACAACAGCCGTGGCGAGTTCTACTCGATTGCCGTTTCCAACGGCCATCAGCAGATCGATTCCGGCACCAAGATGCTGCATCTGGGCAAGAACACGTCGAGCCGCATCATCTCCAAGGGCATTTCTGCCGGCAAGTCGCAGAACACCTATCGCGGACAGGTTTCGGCGCACCGCAAGGCGGCCAACGCCCGTAACTTTACCCAGTGCGACAGCCTGCTGATCGGCAATGAATGCGGCGCGCACACCGTGCCCTATATCGAAGCGAAGAACGCCACCGCGCAGTTCGAGCACGAGGCGACCACGTCGAAGATTTCCGAGGATCAGCTGTTCTACGTCATGCAGCGCGGCATTCCCGAGGAAGAGGCCATCGCGCTCATCGTCAACGGCTTCGTCAAGGACGTCATCCAGGAACTGCCGATGGAATTTGCCGTCGAGGCGCAGAAGCTCATCGGTATTTCGCTTGAAGGTTCTGTCGGCTGAGGCCGGCGCATTTGTTTGGAAAAAATCATGCTTGAGATCAAAAACCTGCACGCCCGCATCGCCGAGGATGGCACCGAGATCATCCGTGGCCTCAACCTGTCTGTGAAGGCCGGCGAAGTGGCCGCGATCATGGGGCCGAACGGCTCCGGCAAGTCCACGCTGTCCTACATCCTCGCCGGTCGTGACGACTATGAGGTGACCGAGGGCGAGATCCTCTACAATGGCGAGTCCATCCTGGAGATGGATCCGGCCGAGCGCGCCGCCGCCGGCATCTTCCTTGCCTTCCAGTATCCGCTCGAAATCCCGGGCGTTGCCACGATGGAGTTCCTCAAGACCGCCATCAACGCGCAGCGCAAGGCGCGCGGTGAGGAAGAGCTGAAGATCCCCGAGATGCTGAAGCGCGTTCGCACTGCCGCCGACGAGCTGGAGATGAGCATGGACATGCTCAAGCGTCCGCTCAATGTCGGTTTCTCAGGTGGTGAGAAGAAGCGGGCCGAAATCCTCCAGATGAAGCTTCTGGAGCCAAAACTCTGCGTTCTGGACGAGACCGATTCCGGCCTCGACATCGATGCGCTGAAGATCGTTGCCGATGGCGTGAACGCACTGCGTTCGCCCGATCGCGCCGTGCTGGTGATCACCCACTACCAGCGTCTTCTCGACTACATCGTTCCCGACACGGTTCACGTTCTCTACCGCGGCCAGGTCATCAAGTCCGGCGACAAGAATCTGGCGCTTGAGCTGGAGAAGAACGGTTATGCCGGCGTCATTGACGCAGCCGCTTGAGGTGACGAGATGAACCTTCATGCTCAAAACACGCTGACGGAGGCCGAGACGGCGCTGGTCAACGGCTATTCCAGCCGTTTCTCGGACCTGCCTGGCGATGCCGATGTCACCGTCCGCCGCGATGAGGCGCTCGAGCTTCTCAAGCAGGGCCTGCCCACGCGCCGCGTCGAAGCCTGGCACTACACAGATCTGCGCCGGCTTCTTTCCGTCGTTCCGGATTTCAAGCCGGTCGCCAATGCCGAGGCGGTCGCGCCGCTGATCGACAACGCGCTCGTTCTGCCGGTGCTGAACGGTGTTTCGCATGACCGTCCGGCGGGGCCCGAGGGGCTTACTGTTGCCACGCTTGCCGACAAGCTTCAGGAAGGCGCGCTGTCCGCCGAATGGCTGACTGCCTCCGACCGATTTGATGCAGTTGGCGCGATCAATGCAGCCTTCGTTTCGGATGGCTACTGGCTCGACATTGCCGAAGGTGCTGAGCTCGACCGCCCGATCGAGCTTCAGAATATCCATGCGGGCGGTCAGGTGCATGGCCGCTTCGTGGTCAATGCGGGGGTCGGCTCAAAGGCGACCATTATTGAGCGCCAGACCGGTGCCGGCGATGCGCTTGCATCGTCCGTCACGCATCTGGACGTGGCCGATGGCGCGCATGTGTTCTGGATTCTGCTCCAGGAGCAGCCGGATGATGCGGCCTATCTCGGCCAGTTCACGGCTTCGCTAGGCAGGGACTCGACCCTCACGCTCTTCATCCTGAACAGCGGCGGCAAGCTGGTTCGCCAGGAAGTGAAGGTTGAAGCGCGGGGCGAGCGCTCCGAGTTCAAGCTTCGCGGCGTGAACCTGCTTGGTGGCGAGACCCATTGCGACGTGACCATGGTGCTCGATCACCTGGCGCCGGACACGGTTTCCACCGAGACCTTCCGCAACGTTGTCACCGGCAAGGCCAATGGCGTCTTCCAGGGCCAGATCCGTGTTGCGAAGATCGCCCAGAAGACCGACGCCAAGATGGCCTGCAATACGCTGTTGCTGTCCGATGAAGGCGGGTTCTCCTCCAAGCCCGAACTCGAGATCTTTGCCGATGATGTGGCCTGCGGCCATGGCGCGACGGTGACCGATATCGAAGAAGATCACCTTTTTTACCTCATGGCGCGTGGCATCGACGAGAAGACCGCACGCGGTCTGCTGGTCAAGGCGTTCGTGGCCGAGGTTATCGAGGAACTCGAGGATGAAACCGTGATCGAGGCGCTGGAGGCCAGGCTGGTCGACTGGTTCGCCGAGCACGGTTAGAGCGCCGTGTGTCCATTCGGACGTACAAAGGTCGCTCTATCCTATTGGAGCTTCGCATCGTGCTTTCCGAAAATCGATTTGGATTTTCGGGCCGATGCGATAATCCCAAACCACTCACGCCCGCCTTTCTGAGCGAAGGGCGGGCACGCGGGGTTCGAAATGGACCATAAGGTCGACACTATGCGTTATGACGTTGAAGCCGTTCGTCGGGATTTCCCCATCCTCGCGCGGGAGGTTTACGGCAAGCCGCTCGTCTATCTCGACAATGGCGCGTCGGCGCAGAAACCGCAGGCGGTGATCGATGCGATCACGCACGCCTACAGCGATGAATATGCCAATGTTCACCGTGGCCTGCACTTTCTCTCGAACGCCGCCACGGATGCCTATGAAAAGGCGCGTGAAACGGTTCGGCGCTTCCTGAATGCGGAAAGCACCGATCAGATCATCTTCACCAAGTCGGCCACCGAGGCGATCAACACCGTCGCCTATGGCCATGCGATGCTGAATATCGGCGAGGGCGATGAAATCGCTCTGTCGATCATGGAGCATCATTCAAACATCGTGCCCTGGCATTTCCTGCGCGAGCGCCACGGTGCGAGGCTCGCCTGGATCCCGGTCGATGAGCAGGGCGTGCTCACGGTCGAGGCGTTCGAGAAGACGTTGACCGACAGCACGAAGCTCGTCGCCATCACACATATGTCGAATGTGCTTGGCACCGTCACGCCGCTCAAGGAGATCATTCGGATCGCCCATGAGCGCGGGATTCCGGTTCTGGTCGATGGCAGCCAGGGCGCTGTCCATCTGCCGGTCGACGTGCAGGCGCTCGATTGCGATTTCTATGTCTGCACCGGGCACAAGCTCTACGGCCCTTCGGGCATTGGCGTGCTCTACGGCAAGAAAGAGCGCCTTGCGGCGATGCGGCCCTTCCAGGGCGGCGGCGAGATGATCGAGGACGTGACGCTCGACAATGTCACCTACAACGATCCGCCGCACCGTTTTGAAGCCGGTACACCGCCCATCGTGCAGGCGATCGGGCTTGGCGCGGCGCTGGAATACATCGAAGGCATTGGCCGCGAGGCGATTGCGGCTTATGAGGCCGATCTGGCTCGATATGCGCATGAGCAGCTTGGGAAGATCAATTCCCTGCGTATCTTCGGCACCGCTCCCGACAAGGGCGCCATCGTCTCGTTTGAGATCGAGGGCATTCATGCGCACGACGTGTCAATGGTGATAGACCGGGCTGGAGTGGCCGTTCGGGCAGGAACCCACTGTGCGCAGCCACTCTTGAAACATTTCGGCGTGACCTCCACATGCCGTGCATCGTTTGGCATGTACAACACACGCGAGGAGGTAGACGCCCTCGCTGAAGCGCTGGAGAAAGCGCGGCGTTTTTTCGGGTGAGCAAGATGACTGATACACCGCAGGACACGGAGCAGACGGCTGAGGCCGTGGCTCAACAGGAAACCGAAGCCAAGACGTCTTCCATTCCGCAGGAAGAGCTTGCGCGTCTGACGGACGACATCGTCAGTGCGTTGAAAACGGTCTACGATCCGGAAATTCCCGCCGACATCTATGAGCTCGGCCTGATCTACAAGGTCGACATCGAGGATGACCGCTCTGTGAAGATCGACATGACCCTGACCGCTCCTGGCTGCCCCGTGGCCGGCGAAATGCCGGGCTGGGTGCAGAACGCTGTCAGCACCGTCGAAGGCGTCAGCGACGTTGAAGTGACAATGGTCTTCGATCCGCCATGGACACCCGATCGCATGTCCGAGGAAGCCCAGTTCGCCGTTGGCTGGTACTGAGGTCTGCACTTGCAACACTGGGCGTTCTTGCCCATCTTCACAAGAGAACCTTTCCGCGAGCCTTTCACTCGCCGTGAACGGAGAATTTGATGAGCCGATTTCAAGTGATGACCATGACCGACGCGGCTGCCAGCCGGGTGCGCGAGATCGTTGCCGCCCGCGAAGGTGCCATGGGGGTGCGTGTGGGGGTTAAAAAGGGCGGCTGTGCGGGCATGGAATACACAGTCGATCTTGTCACTGAGGCTGATCCGAAGGACGACCATGTGGAACACGAGGGCGCGCATGTCTATGTGGCGCCGGAAGCCGCTCTTTTTCTGCTTGGCACCGAGCTTGACTTCGAAGTAACCAAGCTGCGCACGGGCTTCACCTTCAACAATCCCAACCAGACATCGGCTTGCGGTTGCGGAGAATCCATTGAGCTGAAGCCAGCCGATCTCAAGGCGCTCGCCGAAGCGCGCGGCACCGCCTGACCGGCTGGCCGTGGACGACGACGCCATACGCGATCTGTTTGCGGGCCTCGGGCCGATCTCCATTCGACGTATGTTCGGTGGCAAGGGCATTTACCACCAGGGCGTTGTCTTTGCGTTGCAGGTTGATGGGGAGATATTGCTGAAGGCGGACGCTCGGAGCGCCCCGGCGTTTCAGGCAGTTGGCTGCAGACAATGGATGCCGGCTGGCCGAAAAGGGCGAGGGCCGGTCGCTATGCCTTACTGGTCCATCCCTGAAAGTGCGATCGATGATGCTGAGGAAATGACGCTCTGGGCACGCCGTGCATATGAGGCGGGCGTGCGAAGCACAAAAAAATAGGCTTTTGCATAACAAGAAGCCGCTGCGGATGTACTCCGGCAGCGGCTTGGTTGAGTGCGTCACCCTGTGTCGTGTCAGGTTTTTACCGCAATCTTCATGAAAGCAGGCACATCCTCGCCGAAACCGACCGTGGCGTCATCTTCACGCTGCTGATGGCGGCGCTGCTCTTTTGGCTGCTCCGCTTTGTCCTGCTTTGCCTTGCGATCGGCATTCTCGGATTTGATATCGTTCTTTCGCGTTTTCTTGCCGGAGGACGGCTTTTCCTCCGTCGCCGCAGCGGCTTTCCCGCCGCGCTTTGCACCACGGCCGCGCTTGGTCTCGTTGTCCGTGCTCTCATCCGCTTGCAACGTGGATAGGTCACCGTCTAGCCATTCCACATCCTGGCCGATCAGCTTTTCGATGGAATCCATGTACTTGCGATCCGCCTTGGTGATCAGCGTGAACGCGGCACCCTTGCGGCCTGCACGACCGGTACGGCCGATCCTGTGCACATAGTCATCAGCATGGGTGGGAATATCGAAATTGAACACGTGGCTGACATCGGGAATGTCGAGACCGCGGGCGGCGACGTCCGATGCGACCAGCAATTTAAGATTGCCCTTGCGGAAGTTCTCCAGCATCGTCATCCGCGCGCGCTGGTCCATGTCTCCGTGGAGCGCGCCAGCGTCATATTCGTGACGGACGAGAGAGCGGAACAGTGTCGCCACTTCGCTCTTGCGGTTGCAGAAGATGATGGCGTTCTTCAACGTGTCGCCCTGTGCGTCGATCAGCGAACGCAAACGCTCGCGCTTCTCCCAGGGCTTGGCACCGCTCTTTACAAAACGCTGGGTAATGTTCGTTGCCGTGGTCGCCGGCCGGGAGACCTCCACACGGACAGGCGCTTGCAAAAACTGCTCGGTAAGCTTGGTGATCTCCGGCGGCATGGTAGCCGAGAAAAACAGGGTCTGCCGTGTAAAGGGGATGAGTTTGCAGATACGCTCAATGTCCGGGATGAAACCCATATCGAGCATGCGGTCCGCCTCGTCGATCACGAGAATCTCAACACCGGTCAGGAGAAGCTTTCCGCGCTCGAAATGATCAAGCAGGCGCCCCGGTGTCGCGATCAACACATCGGCGCCGCGCTCCAGCTTCTTTTCCTGCTCGTCAAACGAAACGCCACCGATCAAAAGCGCGATGTTGAGGCGGTGGTTCTTGCCGTATTTGACAAAGTTCTCCTCGACCTGCGCTGCAAGCTCGCGTGTGGGCTCAAGAATAAGCGTCCGCGGCATGCGCGCCCTTGCGCGACCGCGCTCAAGGCGCGTTAGCATCGGCAGGACGAAAGAGGCGGTCTTTCCCGTGCCTGTCTGGGCAATGCCCAGCACATCCTTGCCGTTCAAAGCATGCGGTATGGCGCCTGCCTGGATTGGTGTGGGCTGAGTGTAGCCCGCATCGGCCACGGCGGAAAGGACCTTTTGGGACAGGCCCAGATCGGAAAATGTCAACGCTTCCTGAGCGGTGTCTTGTTCTTCTGCTGGCACGTTTCGGCTGTCTTTGTGTTTGCGGCGTAATGCCGCCTTGTGAGGTCTTGGAGACCCGAATCCCTCGAGGGCGTACGGCCTGACGCGTTCGATGTCAACAGATCACTTGCCGTAAAGTCAGCTATTGTTCAGTAACGAAACTGCTCCGAAAGGATGCGTTCGTTCCAGGAATGGCTTTCGTCGAAGAGGACCGTGACGGTTTCGTCGTGCGATTCGCGAACCACAACTGAAACGACGGATTTAATTTCCGTGTGGTCTGCAACCGCATTCACCGGCCGCTTTTCCGGCTCGAGAATATCAAACCGCACAGTCGCCTGATTGGAGAGCAGGGCACCTCGCCAGCGGCGTGGACGAAACGGACTGACCGGAGTAAGTGCAAGAAGCGGTGCGTCCAGCGGAAGAATTGGTCCGTGGGCGGAAAGATTATAGGCCGTGGAGCCGGCAGGCGTGGCCACCATCACACCATCGCAAATCAGCTCTTCAAGGCGGACCTTGTCATCAATGGCAATACGGACCTTTGCCGCCTGGTAGGACTGGCGCAGAAGCGAGACCTCGTTAACCGCAAGCGCCCTGACCTTGTTACCATCGGCATCGATGGCCTCCATCTGGAGAGGCCGCACGGTTTCGGGAATCGCTGCGGCCACACGCTCGCGCAAGCCTTCCTCACGGTACTCGTTCATCAGAAAACCGATCGAGCCGCGGTTCATGCCGTAGATGCGCTTTCCTGCTCCCATCGTTTCGCGCAGTGTATGGAGCATGAATCCATCACCGCCGAGCGCCACGATGACGTCGGCATCCTCCGGACGTTCCTGACCGTAGAGGGCGGACAATCGTTTCGCTGCTTCCTGGGCATTTTCGGTGTCGGCGGAAACAAAGGCGAGGGCCATCGGTAGTTGAGTCATGGCAATCAGTCTGCCTTGGATTAAGCGGCGGGTTGCTATCGGTTAGCACGCGGAGGTTGGCCTGCAAAGGCAATCGGACTGGCATTCATGTGGGGATCGCATATGGTCGATGCCAGTTTTGATTTTACTCTCGCGCACTTTGTGCTAACGGAGCGCCGGATGCCCTTGTAGCTCAGTTGGTAGAGCACCTGATTTGTAATCAGGGGGTCGGCGGTTCGAGTCCGTCCGGGGGCACCAACTTCTCCTTGTATGTGCCTCTCCGTTCAGACGCGGCGCTGGAAGAAAAAGCTGCTCAGAAATCGTCGCAGCTTTCCGCAATCTGGGTCTGATCGCTTTCCTCGATTTTTGCTTCCCCGATCATAAAGCGTTCCTTCGTGAGAACGGAATTGTTCGGAAAATCATAGCAGACAGTCACGATTGTTTCGGCATCGCTCTCTTTATCGACGCGATAGCGGATATTGGTGCCGTTGCCCGTGGCTTCCTCCCAGGTGTCCATCGTCTCGAGAAATTCTGCTTTTGTCTGTTCAATTCCGATGTCGTTGAGAATGATCCGCGCATCATCGGACAACAGGTCTGAGAGCGCCTGCCGGTCGGCGGTGCGCAAAGCATCGAACCACTGCGCAAGCACCTTGTCTTCCTCGGCGAGGGAATGGGAAACAGTCAAAGCCATAGCGGCAATGATCAACTGTATGCGGTGCAGCCTCATTGGAAACCCCAATCGCGTGCGGTTGTGTTCTGTCGACGCCGGCATTCTATCGGCATCGGAGCGAAACGGAAATCCTGCACCGATATGAGGGGTTCAATC
>MDTA01082487.1_pt1 | contig 12894 bp, 16 predicted proteins | sample 811151 | NCBI WGS metagenome assembly MDTA01 (sample SAMN05326648, study PRJNA326480) | marine metagenome | isolation source: seawater | place: Indian Ocean: South | collected 2010
AATTATAACAAAACTTTAAAAAAAAAATATAGTTATTAATTATTTAATTATATATATAATGTTCGCATATTTTTATTATATTTATTTTTTTTCCTTCTTTTTCTATTTATAATTGGTCTAATAGGAACAGTTTCTTCATTATTTATTTCTTTATTAAATTCATATATCATTATTATTTTAAAATTATTTATATTTATATTTATATCTATTAAATTTTTATTTATTTCTTCTATTATATTTAATATTGTTTTACCACTTAAATAATTCATTTATTAAATATATATTTTAATGTATATATCATTTTTTTTAGTTTATTAATATAGAATACATGTGATTTATATCTATTTTTTTATAATTTTATTTATTATATCTTTAATTATTTTATATTATTTTAAATTTTTTTCATCTGAATTAAATACTCATAAACCTATTTCATCTGAATTAAATACTAATAAACCTATTTCATCTGAATTAAATACTAATAAACCTATTAATTTAGATATTCCAAATAATTTAAATTATAATAGTATAGAATTACCTAATAATACTATAAATTTTATAAATAATAATAATTTTAATATTAATGAATTAAAAAACATTATTGATAATATTAAAATAAAATAATTAAAATATTTATAATAATTAAGTTATTATTAATTTTTAAATGAATAGTATATCTCAAAGTTTTTATTCATCAATAATATTATTTTTACTTTCACTTTTTATATTTTTTATAATATTTTATAGTATTATAACTATTCGTTATTATAATCAAAATACAATTATTAATAATAGACAAAGTTTAATAGATACTATTTCTAAATTATAAGTTTATCAAAATCAATAATATTTCTACATATATTTAAAGTTTTTTTTTTATGTGTTATTATAATTACTGTTATATTATATTCATAACTTATATTATTTATTAAATTTAATAATTTTTCTTCATTATCACTATCTAATGCTGATGTTGGTTCATCTAATAATAATAATTTAGGTTTTTTTATTAATCCTCTAAATATTGCTATTCTTTGTTTTTGTCCTCCTGATAAATTTTCTATATTTTGATTAAAATCTATATCTAAACATAATATATCTTTTATTTTATTATATAATTTTTCATCATATTCTTTATTTTTTATTAATATATTATCTTTAACTATCTCTTCTAAAAGTTCTGGTTCTTGACCTACATATGATACTATATTATTATAATAATATTCTTTATCAAATGATTTAATTGATATATCATCTATTGTAATTTCACCATTATCAGCATTATATAATCCTAATACTAATTTTATAAATGTACTTTTTCCACTTCCTGATGAACCTGTTATTGCTGTTATTGAATATGGTTTAAATAAAAAATTTAAATTTTTAAATATATACATACTATTATCATTATATTTAAATGATAAATCAGATATTTTAATTGTTGGTATACAATCATTTATATTTTCATATTTATAATATCCCCAACTATCTATTTCTGATTTTATATTATTATTAAATATTTTATTAATTCTTTTTAATGGTAATTTATTTTTAATAAAATCTCTTTTTATAATTTTAAATTCATTAAATATATTATTAAATTCATTTATATATAATGTAAATTCATATATTATATTATATGATATATTAATATATATTCCTATATATATTAATAAACATTGTAATGAATTATTTATACTTCCTTGTATTAAAAAATTAATACCATAATAAAATGCCTCATTATTTTTATAATTTATTGAATTTATATATCCAATTTCTAAATTTTTTTTTAAATTTTCTTCTAATCCTAATGATTTATATGTTAATATTTTATTTATATAATTTGATATTTTTTTTCTTTCATCTAATTCTAATTTATTCATTTTATCAACACTATATTCATAAAAATATTTATTATATATATCTTGTATATAATATTGTATTATTCCAAATATTAAACATGTAATATATAAATATAATGATTTATTTATTAAAATATATGTTATCACAGTAAAATGTATTATATTTCTAACTGACATATTTAATAATATTGTATATAAATCTGCTATTTTTTTACTATCTTGTAATATTAATTCTATTATTTCTGTTTTATCATTATTATTATAATAATTTATATTTTTATTTAATAATAATTCAAAAATATCTTTTTTTATATTTATTGATATTATATTTATATATTTTGTAAATATATATCCTCTTAATCCTGCAAATAAATTTCCAAATATTTTATATAATATATATGATAATATATATATATCTAATTTATTATTATTTGTATTATTATTATCATTTAATAATATCTTTGTTATTTTTGTATATAATAATGGTGTATATGATATTATATATGATGATATCCCTCCAAATATTAAACCAGATATAATTTGTAATTTTATATTTTTATAATAATTATAAATATTAAATTCATTTATATTATTATTATATTTTGTTATATTATTATTCATATATACAATATATATATTTTTATATTATATATTATATATCATATATAATAATAATATATTTATATATTTATATATTTATATATAATAGAATAATATAAATTATATTATGAGTTCAATTAATAAAAATGAAATAAACTGGATTGGAAACTGGCATAAAAATAAAAAAAATAATGATATATTTATAAAAGACAAGAGTAATAAGATATCTATAAAACCAGAAGACTTGTGGGATACAAGGAGGAATGATATTTATATTAGAAAAGACTTGTCGAAAACAATCGATAAAAATGATAAAAAAGTTGGTGGTATAAATAATTTAGTTACTAGAATAATTACTAGAAGAATTTTATTAAAACTTGCACCAATACATACTGAAAATAAATCTGAAAAATCTAAAAAAACTGTAATTACTAAAAAAGTTAAAAAAACTAAAAAAAATGAAAAAAATGAAAAAAATGAAAAAACTAAAAAACTAAAAAAATCTAAAAAATCTAAAAAATCTAAAAAATCTAAAAAATAAAATTTATATTTTTTTTTTATAATTATAAAAATAATATATTATTTTAAATACCTCCTCCTCGTAATCTAAGTACAAGATGTAATGTTGACTCTTTTTGTATATTATAATCTGCTAATGTTCTACCATCTTCTAATTGTTTACCAGCAAAAATTAATCTTTGTTGATCTGGTGGTATACCTTCTTTATCTTGTATTTTACTTTTAATCATATCAATTGTATCTCCACTTTCTACTTCTAATGTAATTGTTTTTCCTGTTAATGTTTTAACAAAAATTTGCATCCTTTAATATTAATTAATATTTTATTTTTATATAATAATATTATTTAAATATTAATTAATAATTAATAATTAATAATATATAAATATATAATTATAATATATGTTAATATATTATATATTTACAATGATTAAATTTTTAAATAATATTTTTAATTTTAATCCTCTTAAAAATTGTTATGATATTATAAAATATACTGATATTGATAATGATATTGATAATAATAATGATAATAATAAAAGATTAAATGATTTCAAATATGATAATTATAATCCTCCCTTTTACTGGAATAATAATCAATATAATAGTATTTTAAAAAAAAGAAAAAAAAATAAAAATAAAAATAAAAATAAAAATAATATAAATAAAAATAAAAATGAAAATGAAAATGATAATATAAATGAAAACAGAAATGAAAATGAAAATGAAAATATAAATATAAATATAAATGAAAATAAAAATGAAAATGAAATAGGAGACTTAAATAATTCAGATAATGATAGTGATATATATGATAAAATATCAGATATAGAAGATATAGAAGATATAATAGATGATTAATAAAAATATTATTTAAATAGTAGAGAATATAATAAAATGATATAATGATTAATTATATATATTTATTTTTTGTAAATATGTGTAATTATTTTAATTATTCAATAATAAAAAATCAAGATACTGAATTAAGTGAAAAATTATTATATAAAAAATTAAATTTAGGAGAATCAGAAAATTTTTATGAACATAAATATACTATGGATATAGAAGAACATAAAGAAAAATTAAATAAAGAATATTATCAAAAAATGAATAATTAAATTATAATAATAATAATATATTATAATATTAGAATATTATAATAATATGTCACAAACAAAATTAAATTATAAATTAAAAATAGATAAAAAATTAGAATCATATCTAGATTTAAATAAAAATGATAAATTATTATTAAAAGATATTTTATTCAAAAATAAGGCTTATATAGCAGGTGGTTTTGTATTATCAGCAATAAGTGATTCATTTGAAACAAGTGATATTGATATATATATAAATGAAATTAATTTTAATAGATTTATAAATGATTTAAAAAAATTAAATAACTTTAAATTTAATGTTTATAATGAATTAAGTGCTCGTTATTATAGTCATACTCATTCAAATGATGTAGAAGTTCCATTTATAGATACGAATATTATAAAAGAACAGTTTTGTTCAAATAGTAATGATGAATTTACACAAATTAATCAATATGAAAAAGATTATAGATCAAATAAGAGCTGCAATTTTGTTATATCTAGTGAATATGATGAATCATTTTTTAAAAAAAATGGAATTAAATTTAAAATAGAAATTTTTATTAATGATAAAAGATGTGATATAATGATAATAAATAAAGATAGAAATTTATTAGATGTAGTTAGTAATTTTGATTTAACTTGTTGTCAATTATGGTATGATGGTTTTAAAATGGATGGAACACATTTAAAAGATATTCCAAATAAAATAACAAATTTAAATCCAGATTATTTAGAATCATTATTAGATAATAATGAATTTATAATAAAAAGAATAGGAAAATATAAAAGTAGAGGATATAAAATACATATACCAAAAATAAATTTATCTAAAAGTAAAACAATTGATAGATTAACAAGATTATCTGGATATAAAAATGGAGATGTATATATAAAAAAAAATATGTTATATAAAATAGAAAATATAGAAACATTTGCAGTTAAAATAATAATAGATTATATAAAAAGAGATTTACTTTATCTTATAAGTTTATTACATAAAAATTATGATGTTCATAAATTTAAATACAAATTAAATGTAGAAAGAGACCAAAATAGCATAGGAGGCATAGTGTATCGAAAAAAATCATATCAAAATTATGTAAAAAAATTAAAAATTTTTAAAAATCAAAATGTAGATACAAGTTATATTTTAGGTGTTAAATATGAATTTATAGATAAATTAGTATGTAATAATATATGCTATTTAGATTTTGAATTAAGTAAAATAAAAAATTTAAATATTAGTCAATCAGATGTAATATTTGAAACATTTGTAAATTATTTTAATAGATTTAAATATTTTACATTTAATGAATTAATATCAAATACTTATTTTTATTTTGGTATTAGTATTGATTATATAGTAAATTATTTTATAAATATATTTACTGAAATATTAGAAAATATGTATGAATATGATATAGAGATAAAGGAAGCAAAGGATAAAAGAAAAAAATTGGAAAAACTATTAAATATGTTAAAAAATTTAAAAATAGAAGATAAAGAAATTTTAGAAGAAAAATTTATTAAAAAGTTTATAAATGATATAAATAAAGATTATAATTTAAAATGTAAACAAAGATTAAAAAGTATAGATTTTGATGATAATATTATAAATAGTTTAAGAGGAGATGATGTTATAAATATTGAGTATGATATTAATATAAAAGATTATATTGAAAGTTCTGAAACTAATATGTGTTTTATAAATGTAGTAGAAAAAAATGGAAATAAAAATTATTATCCATATTTAATTAATAGATCAGATTTAATACAGAATATGATGAATAAAAATTCAGGATGGTTTTATAAATGCGATAGACAAAATAGTATAGCTAGTGCAGATAAAAATAATTTATATATAAAAATACCATTTGAAATAATAATTTGGATAAATTATACTGAATTATGTTATATATTAAAAAATAAAATGCAAATAATATTAATTAAATATGTTGAACAAATTGAATACAGTGTATCACATGATTTAGTTTATCAAAATGAAATAGGTAGTAATCCATCAGCAGTAAGTTCAAAACATTGTCAAAAAGGTTCAGAAATAGATATATATGAGATATTTATATATAAAAATTCAAATAAAAATTCATTTTTAAAAACAAATTCAAAAGAATTTAAATTAAAAACTGGTAACATAATTGTAAATGAAAAGAAGTTAAAATCAACTAAATCATTATCTCTTATAAATAAATCAAAATCAGTATCTAAAACAGTTAAAAGAAAATCATTATAATTTTTTTTATAATTATATTATAGTATTCTAATTATAAATGTCTTCACAATATACATATAAATCAAAAATAGATGACAAACTAAAAGTTTTTTTAAATACAGATTTTAATTATTTTAAAAAAATTTTATTAAAAAATGAAGCATATATAGCAGGTGGTTTTTTATTATCTGCTATAACTAATTCATTTGAAACAAGTGATATGGATATATATATAAATGAAATAAATTTTAATACATTTATAAAAAATTTAAAAGAATTAAATAATTTTAGATTCAATACATATTCTGATACTAATCCACCAGTATATCAAATAGATGATGAATATTATAATACAACTATAGAAAGTGATGTTTTTCATCATTCTAATCTACAAACTAAAAAAAATATAAGTGATGAATTATATTGTTCATCTGAAAATTCTGATTTTGATATAACACAAAATAGAACTAATTGGACAAAAAGAAAAAAAAGAATATGTAATTTAGTTATTGCAAGTGAATATGATTTATCTTTTTTTAAAAAAAATGGAATTAAATTTAAAATAGAAGTATTTATTAATAATTATAAATGTGATATAATGGTATTAAATAAAAATAGAAAAATATTAGATGTAGTCTCTAATTTTGATCTAACTTGTTGTCAATTATGGTATAATGGTTCAAAATTTGGTGGAACACATTTAAAAGATATTTCTAATAAAATTAGCTATTTAAATCCTGATTATTTAGAATCATTAATAAAACAAAATTATTTTATATTGAATAGAATTAATAAGTATAAAGAAAGAGGTTTTGATATTTATAATACATCACTTGATATAAGTAATATTGATATTTCATTATTTAATGTTAATACATATAATAAATATGAAATAATAGATGTTGAAAAATTTTTAGTTAAAATATATATAGATTTTAAAAGAAAAGAATTTAATTCATTATTATCTTTATTAAATAATAATTATGATAGTACTAATAATAAATATGTTTATAATATAGTTTCATTACCTAATAAGATTACAAAATTTGAAAGAAAAATTTTATCAATAGTAATGAATTCATTAGAAATGTTTAAACCATCAAATTATATTTTAATAGATAATAGAACTAAAGAATCGTATGACAAATTAGAATGTAATAATATATGTTATTTAGATTTTGAATTAAATAAAATTAAAAATTTAAATGTAAATCAATCAGATATAATATATGAAACATTATTAAATTATATTAATTCTTTTACAAATTTTACATTTAATGAATTAATATCAAATACTTATTTATATTTTGGAATTAGTACTATTGAAACTTTAAAATTTATGAATATTTGTTTTAATACAACATATGATGTATATTTTAAAAATGATTCAACAATACAAAAAAGATTACTGACTAGAGCAGAATATTTAAAAAAAAAAGAAAAATTTAAATATATGTGTGATAAATTAAAAGATATTACTAAAAAAGTTTCACAAGAAGAAATAGATGAGCAACTAAATCAAATTAATTTATTAACAGATAATATTAATAACAAATATAACTTAAGATGTAGTAATGAATTAGATCAAATAGATGTAGATCAAAATAGAATTATAAATTTAAAAGGAGATGATGTTATAAATATGGAGTATGATATTAATATTAGAGATTACATAGAAAAAGATGAAGATAATATGTGTTTTATAAATATTGTAGATGATGAGAATGGAAATATAAATTATTATCCATATTTAATAACTAGAACAGATTTAATGAGATTTTTATTAGATAAAAATTCTGGTTGGTTTTATAAATGTAATACACCAGATTCAATTGCAGATATAGATAGAGCAAATTTATATATAAAAATTCCATTTGAGTTAATAATGTGGGTTTATTATACTGATTTATGTTATATTTTAAAAAATAAATTACAAATTGTATTTTTTAAATATCTAAGAAATATTAAATATAGTGTTTCACACGATTTAGTTTATCCAAATGAATCAGGTAGTCAACCAAATTTTGTTAGTTCAAAACATTGTCAAGAGGGTTCTAATATATATACATATACTGAATATCAAGCTAGAAATTTAACATTAAGAGCAAAATCAAAATCAAAATCTAAATCAAAAGAATTTACTTTAAAAGTAAATAATATAAATAATGTAAATAAAAATAAATTAAAATCAACTAAATCATTATCACCAAAAAATAAATCAAAATCTATATCAAAAACTAATAGAAGTAAAGCGAAATCATTATAATTATTTTTTTTTTTTATTAAAATAAGAACTAATATTATCATTAATTTTTTTATTTCTTTTCCATTTTTTTTTAGGTATATCTTCTAATGCAAGTTTTTTTCTCAATAAACTTAATTCAAATTGTTCAATATTAATAAATTCATAAACTAACTCTTTAATATTAGAATGTTCAAAGAAATCCTCAAAAAAATTAAAAAATTTATCTAATATATCATGTTTATATAGCATATTATTAAATGCTTTAATAATATATATTATTTTTTATCATATCTAATTTTTTTTAAATCATCATTATTATTATTTTGATAATTATTTGAATTATAATCTAACATATATGATGATGAATCATTTAATTGTGGTTTATAATTTAAAAAATAATTTAAAGCATTATTATTATAACTTTTTTCAGTTTCAACATTTTCATCTTTATAATTATTTTTTTTATATATATCTTTTTTAATTTGATTATATAAATCTAAAGCGACTTCATTAATTTTTTTTATTAAAATTATTTCATCATTTAACCATACTCTAGATATATTTTTATTTTGTAAATAAATTAGTCCAATAGATGTACCCCATATTAATCCTAATCTTTCTGTTTTTAATTTTTTACTATAATTTGTCATAAATAAATTATATGCAATTTCGCCAAAATTTTCAATACATATTTTACTTATTATACCCCATAAAAACCATATACTATCATTATCTGTATGTTTATATATTGTTTCAAATTTATATGTTTTTCTTGATATATAATCAAAAATATTTCTAAATTGTTCTGATGTATCTATTAATTCATTTTCATTATTAATAATATTTATATTATTAATAATATTCATAATAATAGCAATAATATTTTTAGAAATATTATATGTTTCACTATCAGAAGGTGGCATTATTTCTTCAAATTTAGTAATATAATAATAATCTAAATTTTTATTATCTTCAAAAATATGTATTATTTTTTCTCTTAATTTAGATATTGTAAGCATTCCTGATTTTGATTTAGGATTTTTAATATATATATCACATACTATACATAATTTTGTTACTAATATATATATATTTTTTATAACAATTTTATCATCTTTAATAAAATCATCAATTTCTTCTATTATATCTATCCATAAACGAATATCTTGTAATGTAATAAATGTGCCAATATATGAAGCAATTGCAATAAAAGTATTTTCAATAATTTCATTATTTTTATTTTCTAATATTAATTTTGTTACTAAATATATACTTTCTTGTATTTGTGCTTTATATATATTATTGTATAATTCTATATTATACATTATTTTATATTATTAATATATTTTTTAATATTTATATATATACTATTTAATAATTATCTATTTTTAATTCATTGATAAAACTTTCTATATCTGGATATTTATATAATTCATAATAATCTCTTAATATATTCATATGATTTTCATATCTTAAATTTTTTTTCCAAGATATAAATTCTTTTAATTTTTCATTTTTAATTTGTTTTTTAAATTGTGTTTTATCTTGATTTAATATATATTTTGTTGCAAATCTCATTATAGTTTTTCCAAATATATCTTTCATATAATTGTGTCTTATTGTTACATACCATCTTGTTAAATCTTCTTTTAGTGGAAGCATTGATACACCTATTATTATATTTTTTTCAACATCTGTACGACTACATACTTTTGACCATGATGTTGATGGATATATTACTTGATTAAAATTTAATGTTTTATCTTCTATATTCATATCATAATTTATTGCTTTAATTGATGCTTTTGTTTCATAATCAAATTTTATACTTGTTTTTTTATCTTCTACAAAATAATCATAATTATCTGGTGCTATATCTGAACCAAATCCTAAACCATTATGTACAAATTCTGGATGATTTAAATCCATTGAATTAAATATACAATATGGTAATGATTCTTCCATATCTATTGTTAAATAACTTGTTGTATAATTTTTATTATTATATGGTATTGTTGCTGGAAATTCATTTTTATCTGCTTTATATGACCACCATATTTTTCCATCATGTATTTTAATATCACCACATTTATCATTATCTGAATGTTTTAATCCATGATATGGACATAACAAATTTCCATCACATATTTTACCTTTATCTAATTTAGAACCCATATGTTTACACGCATTTAATGTTGATATTAATGTATTATTCTTATTATACCATGCTACTAATGGAATATCTCCTACATTAAATGATAATGGTTTGTCTTTTACAATATCTTTCTCAAATCCTATACAGTTCCAATGTCTATATAATGGTTTTATTCCTATATTTGTATAACAATTAATACCTGATATAAATATATTGAATAATAAAATTTTTTTTAATAAAGTCATCTAATAGTTATACAACATTCTTATTTCTTTATATATTTAACTTATATTTATAAAAAAATGATTATTTATATTATATTTTTTTTACTATAATGAGTATTAATAAAGATATTCAACTTGGACTTTGTTGTCTTAATATTAATTTAAGAGATAAAAAACCTAGTGTATTTTCTTCTCGTAGAGTTATTTTAAAAACTTTACAAGATAAAGGTATAGATAATCTTAAAAATAAAATTATTAAAAATTTAGAAGATTGTCTAATTATGATGGAATGGAATGAACAAAATGGTATTAAAGTATTTAGATTATCATCTGAAATGTTTCCACATTATAGTAATTCAAAAGCACCCGATTATACATTAGATTTTGCTATACCACTATTAAAACAAATTGGTGATAAATCTAAATTACTTAATCAAAGATTAACTTTTCATCCTGGACAATATAATTGTCTAGGTTCTCCTTACTATAATGTTATTCAACATACTATTATAGACCTAAAATATCATGCTGATGTATTAGATTTAATGGAACTTGATAATAATTCTGTAATGGTTATTCATGGTGGTGGAATTTATGGTGATAAAGATAAAACAATTGATAGATGGTGTGAAAATTATAATAAATTACCAGATAATATTAAAAATAGATTAGTTCTTGAAAATTGTGAAAAAATATTTAGTATTAAAGATTGTATTAAAGTTCATTTAAAAATTGGTATTCCTATTGTATTTGATACACATCATTATCATTGTTATATTAAATTACATCCAGCTGAAAAATTTGAAGAACCAGAATATTATATTCCTACTATTCTTAATTCATGGAAAAATAAAAATATTAAACCTAAATTTCATATATCAGAACAAGGAAGTGGTAGAATTGGACATCATAGTGATTATATAGAAACAATTCCTGATTATCTTTTAAATATTCCTGAAAAATATTCAACTAATATTGATATTATGATTGAAGCAAAAATGAAAGAAAAAGCTATATTTAAATTATATGAAAAATATCCCTATTTAAATTGTAAAATTTATTAAATATATTATATTTAAAAAAAATGATAATTTATTTATAGAATATTAGTATCTTTTTTATAATGGATAATATTACTGATTCTTTTGCTAATTTGTCTATTCAAAAAAAACAATGTTTAATATGTAATAATTTATATGATTCACCTTATTATTATCATATTAGTAATGTTTTATGTATTATTTGTTCTAATAATTATAATGAATATTTATCTGAAAATAATAATAATAATATTTTTACATAAAAATAAATAATATTATTCTCTATTTATCTTCTTTATTGGTGTAATTTATAAATTTTTTAAAAATGCTTTATGATCTTCTTCCTCTTTTTTTATTTGTTTAAATGCTTTTTCTGTTCCTAATTTTTCTAATCTTTCTATTCTTTTATTATATTCAACTACTGTTTTAATATAATGTATTTGTTTTTCTGTAGGTACTTTATTTTTATAAGTTGCTTTAAAATATTTATTTTCTTCAGGTGTAAATATTTTCTTTTTTGGTTCTGCTGTTTTTTTTATACATTTTCCAGTTTTATGACTAATTATTTGTCCTTCTGGACATGGATTTTTATTTCCACTTTTAGAACTATTTTCATTAATTGGACTATTTTTAAGAAGTATTACAAACTTATTTTTTTTAACTGCTTTTTTTTTTACTTCCTTTTTTTTTTGCTCTCTTTTATCCATCTCTATATATTAATTACAAAAAAAGTACATTTCTTTATTTTTTTAAAATTTTATAAAACTTTTTATAAATTTTTATTTTTTTTAAGAAATGTACTTTTTTTTAAAAAACTTAAAAAGCATGATTTTTACATTAAAAATCATTATTTTTATCAAATTTTAGATTACTTATACGCTTTGTTATTTTTAATTTAAAATTAACAAAAAAAACT
>MDTA01159497.1_pt1 | contig 12893 bp, 13 predicted proteins | sample 811151 | NCBI WGS metagenome assembly MDTA01 (sample SAMN05326648, study PRJNA326480) | marine metagenome | isolation source: seawater | place: Indian Ocean: South | collected 2010
AAATACTATTGAAGATTTTATAATATTAAGATCAGATAATTCACCAACATACAATTTGTCTGCTTCAGTAGATGATAAAATTATGAATATAAGCCATATAATAAGGGGAGATGATCACAAAATTAACGCGATAAAACAAATTATATTGTTTCAATTTATGGGATGGAAAATTCCAAAATATTTTCATATACCGCTTATCCATTCATCTGAGGGCAAAAAATTATCTAAAAGAGACAACGCATCAACAACAGATGATTATAAAAAAATTGGTATCTTACCAATAGCACTTAGAAATTACCTTTTAAGATTAGGATGGTCGTACAAAGATAAAGAAATATTTAACAATGAGGAAAGTATAAAACTTTTTAACTTAAAAAATATTGGTAAATCACCGTCTAAATTAGATTTTGAGAGAATTAAATCATTGAATGAATATTATATTAAAAATTTAAATGAAAAAGAACTTTGTGATTATTTTATTAATTTTTTAAATGAGTATGAAGAAAAAATAGATGAAAAGTATTTAAAAATTATTTTAAAAAATTTAAATATTTTAAAAAATAAAGCAAAAACACTTGAAGATATCTTTAATAATTCAAGATTTATTTTTAAATATGATCAAAATTTAATATTAAAAAGTAATTTAATTTCTGAGAAAAATAAAGTTTATTTGAGAGATTTTCTTAAAGAAATATCAAAAATAGAAAGTTATAGTGATAATAAAATAGTAGAAATTTCAGAAAGAGTTTTAAAAAAAAATGATATTAAATTCAAAGAACTTGGCGAACCACTTAGAATGATATTGACTGGCACATCTAAGGCACCAAGTATAAAAGAAATTGTTAAAATACTCGGAATAAACGAAACTATTTCTCGACTAAAAAAGTATATATAAATTAGACATTAACAAACAAAACTGATAATAAGCTGACGCAATGAGTAGTAATGCTAAATTGAGAATTGGAAATAAAGAATTTGATTTTCCTATTAAAAAAGGTTCCGTAGGTCCTTCAGTAATCGATGTTTCAAAACTTTATGCTGAAACAGACCATTTTACTTTTGATCCAGGCTTTACTTCAACAGGAAGTTGCGAGTCCTCAATAACATATATAGATGGTGATAAAGGTCAATGTTATTATAGGGGATACCCTATGGATGTGCTCGCCGAAAAAAGTAATTTTTTGGAGATTGCATATTTACTTTGGTACGGAGAACTACCAACAAAAATAGAGTGGGATGAATTTTCAAATGCAATAAAAAATCATACAATGGTTCACGAACAAATCAGAGTTTTTTATAATGGTTTCAGAAGAGGTGCTCATCCCATGGCAATCATGGTTGCTTCTGTAGCCGCTTTGTCTGCTTTTTATCCTGACTCAATAAATATAAAGGATCCAGAGCAAAGACGTATATCGGCAAGAAGAATGGTGGCAAAAATCCCTACACTGGCTGCTATGGCGTATAAATATAGCTTAGGTCAACCATTTGTATATCCTGATAATTCGTTGCCTTATTCAGAAAACTTTATGCAAATGTGCTTCGCAGTTCCTGCAGAAAAATATAAAATAAATAAAGTTTTTGCTAATGCATTAGATAAAATTTTTATTTTACATGCTGATCATGAACAAAACGCGTCTACATCTACTGTAAGATTAGCAGCCTCATCTGGAGCTAATCCATTTGCTTCAATTTCAACAGGTTTCACATCTTTATGGGGACCATTGCACGGCGGTGCTAATGAGGCTGCCTTAAACATGCTCAAAGAGATCGGTGATGTAAAAAATATTCCAAAATATATAGAAAAAGCTAAAGATAAAAAAGATCCATTTAAATTGATGGGTTTTGGACACAGAGTTTATAAAAATTATGACCCACGTGCTAAAGTAATGCAAAAAACGTGTCACGAGGTACTTAATGAAATCGGAAATACAGATAATAAGTTACTTCTAGTTGCCAAAGAACTTGAAAAAATTGCTTTAAATGATGAGTATTTTATTGAAAAAAAACTATATCCAAATATTGATTTTTATTCAGGGATAACTCTAAATGCAATGGGTTTTCCAACCACTATGTTCACTGTATTATTTGGTTTGGCAAGAACTGTTGGATGGTTAGCACATTGGAAAGAAATGATGATAGATGAAAAAATAAAGATTGGAAGACCGAGGCAACTTTATACAGGACCAAGTCCAAGAGAATTTAAAGAATTAAATAAAAGATAATCAATTTAAATTTTGAATTATATCATCAGCGATTCTCTTTGATGTATTTTTATTAGATAATTCATTTAAAATTACACTATAACTATCTACTAATTCTTTTAATTTTTTTTTACTTTCAAAAAATTCGTCTATTTTAGAAATAATTTTTTTTGAATTACAATTATTTTGAATGAATTCAGGCACTATTTGTTTATTTGCAATAATATTTATTATGTTAACATATCTAACTTTAATAAACGGTTTAATAATAAGATAATTTATCCAGCTTAGCTTATATATTGTGATAAATGGAACTTGTAACCTGCATAGATCTAAGCTTATTGTTCCTGATTTTGCTATTGTTACTAAAGAATTTTTGAAGTATTCTAGTTTTGATTTTTCATCAATATTAACAAAAAAAGTAATGTCTTTTAATTTTTCAAGATATTCTTTAACAATATCAACTGTATCCCTGGTTACAGCAAAATGGTATTTAAATTGATTATTATAATTTTTTATTATGTCTAAAAATATTGGCATAAAAACATGTATTTCTTTTTTTCTACTACCGGGACAAAAGGAAATAATTTTTTTATCAACATCTAAATCATAATTTGAATTTTTAAAGTTCTCAAAAAATGGATGCCCTACATAAACATTATTGATAGAATATTTATCAAAATATTTTTTTTCAAATTGAAAGAGTAAATAAATTTTATCTATTAATTTTTTTATATTATGACCACGACTTTCTCTCCAAGCCCAAATTGATGGCGCAACAAAATGAAAATACTTTGCTTTAATTTTTTTTCTCTCTTTTATTCTCTTAATAACTTGAAAAACAAAATCTGGAGAGTCTACCGAAAATACGATATCAGGTTTAAAAGTCTCTACGTACTTTACAGTTTGATCAATTTTTTTTTTAATATAAAAAATATTTTTAATAACATCTGTTATTCCAAAAAAAGTGATATCTTTACTTTCAAATGGACCGCTAATTCCTTTATTTTTTAAGTTTGATCCAACAATACCTTTGATGTCAATCTTTTTTAAATCAATGTAGTCTATAATTTTGGATGCCAAAATATCCCCTGATAACTCACCTGTTATAACAAAAATTTTTTTTTTCATTATGATGCAGTTATAAATAAACCATGTTTGTTTGCTAAATTAAGTGCCTTTTTCTGATCAAGAAATATGTTTTGATTCTTTTTTAAAAAAATACCTTTTAACTTAGATTTAATACATAATTTAACTGTCTTTAAACCTATAGTTGGCAAATCATAACTTAAACTTTGTTTTTTTTTTGGAAGTTTGATCAAAACCCCTGAATTGCTCTTTATTTTAAATCTAATTTTTGCGACTCTTTTCAACATCTCATCTGTACCCTCGGCCGCCTCAATTGCCATGACGTAACCATTATCTAACAATATCCCCTGGGCAATATCAAATTTACTCAAGGTATTAAGAATTTTTTTTCCTTTAAAAAAATCTTTTATATCTTCAGAAGAAGGTTTATTTTTCGTAATAGTTTTGTTAATCAGTAAATGCTTACAATATACATGGCTACCAATAACTTTTATTTTATTCTTTTTTAAGATATGTGTCGCAAAATTTAAAATATTACCATCACCCTTTTTAAAAGCATTAATTAATTTTGGTAAATAAGATATAGCTTTTAAATCAAATTTCATGCTACTTAAATTTGGTCTCTTAACATAACCTGCAAAAATTACTTTCTTTACATTGTTTTTTTTAAGTATCCTTAATATTTTCCCAAATTGACCTAATTGAATATTTATTGAATTTTTAATTTTTTTATCTGATAGATTGAAAATAATATATTTTTTATTATTTCTGCTTAATGAAGAAAAAATTTCTTTTGGCAATGTTCCACTGCCTGCAAAAATACCAATCATTTTAAAGGTCTACAAATATCCCTATTTGGGTTTTTTTTATTAATAAACTCTATTAAATTTTTATTTAACATAGAATTATTATCTAATTTTGAGATAAATTCTTTCATATTAATTGCTTCAAATAAATTTTGAATTATTTTTCTATAGTCCTCTATTTCACTATTTTTAAAACCTTTTCGCTTAAGTCCAATTAAATTTATATTTTCAAAATACGATCTGTTACCCTTAATAACCGTATAAGGTAAAACATCTCTATCGACACCCGTCATACCACCTATCATTGCGCCTTTGCCTATTTTTGTGAATTGTAATACTGCAGAATTCCCTCCGATGATAACATCGTCATCGAATATACAGTGCCCAGCAATGGCTGCATTATTTGCAATTACTAGATTATTTCCTAATTGACAGTCATGACCAATATGAGATCCAACCATAAATAAATTATTATTTTGAATTTTTGTAATAAACCCACCATGTTCAGTTCCTAAACTTATATTTGAGTACTCACGAAATGAATTGTTGTCGCCAATCTCTAGATAACTTTTTTCTCCTTTAAACTTTAAATCTTGAGGTAGTGTACCAACACTGCAGTACGGAAAAAATTTATTTTTTGTACCAATCTTTGTATTTCCTTGAATGTTTACTGAATTTACCAAATGACAGTCATCTCCAATCTCTACATTCTCCCCAATAACGCAGAAATCTCCAATAAATACATTTTTTCCTATTTTCGCGTTTTTATGTATTGATGCCTTAGAACTAATCATTTCTATTAACTATTGTAGCCATCCATTCAGCATCTGCCATTTTTTGTCCATCACAAAAGGCTTCACCCTTATATCTCCAAATTTTACCTTTAATTTTATCAACATTGCACTTTAAGAATAATTCACAAGGAGGTAAAACCGGTCTTCTAAATCTAGCGTTTTGAACTGACATTAAATAAACTAATTTATTTTCTACCTCTTTTTTATCAATGCTATATGCGGCTAATGCAGCAGCAGCTTGACCAAAAGACTCAACTATCATAACACCAGGCATTACTGGTTGACCAGGAAAATGACCTTGAACATAAAATTTATCTGTGTTTATTTTTAAATGTCCTAATGCAGATTTCATAGGAATAATGTTGTATAAATTATCTAATAATAACATTGGCTCTCTATGTGGAAGGAGATCTTGTATTTGAATTTTGTTTATAGATGGTAGATCTTTATTGATCATTATTTTTCCTTTTTAAAAAGTCTCTAATTTTCATTGACGGAAAACCAATTACTCTAGAACCATCACTTAAATTGTTTAATATACCTGAATGACCACCAATATTTACATTATTTCCTATTTGTAAATGACCAGAAATTCCAGCCTGACCACCAATCATACATTTATCACCAATCACAGAGCTACCTGCAACACCAACTTGCCCAGCAATGAAACAAAAAGAACCAATTTTCACATTATGAGCAATATGTACAAGGTTATCAATCATGGTGAACTTCCCTATACTTGTATTTGAGAAAGATCCTCTATCTATAGTACAATTTGAACCTATATATACATCGTCATTTATTTTGACACACCCAATATGTGGAATAAATGTTAATTTATTTTTAATTACTTTAAACCCATAACCAATTTTACCAATTACAGTACCATCATTAATAATTACATTGTCACCAATTACTGCATTAGAAATTGTACAATTAGATCCAATTATTACGTTATTACCAATTCTAATATTTTTTTTTAATACAGAATTAAAACCTACGCTAAAATTTTTACCAATCTTGACCGTATTATCAACATATACGTTTTTTTTTAATAAAGATTTGTATTTATTATTTTGTTTATATTTCCAATTATCACAATCGGCATCTGGGTAAAAGAGTTTTGAAATAACTATGAAATCTAATAGTGGTTCTTTAGAGATTATAGGCATACAACTTTTTTTTAATTGAGTGGCAAATTTTTCTTTGATCAAACAATAAGAAGCATTTGTATTTTTTAAATTATTAATATATTTGACATTTTCAAAAAAAGTAAGGTCACCTTTTTTTGAGTTAATTAAATTTGAAACATTTTTAATTTTATTTTTTGCAAATTTTTCTTTTTTTGAAAAATGGGTTTTTTCAATTATATAATTGAGATCGAACGGTCCTTTATTTAAAAATAGAGATTCCATATTTCAATTTAAAAATTACTACCAATTTGAAAACTAAAACTTTCCTCTAAATCCCCATCAGCTTTACTTATAGTCTCAGATAAAGTAACTGAAAGGGGTCCTAAAGGTGAAACCCACTCTAAGGACAAGCCTGCTGAACTCCTTAATTTGTTACTATCAAGAGAATCATTGAAATCAACACCCCAAACATTTCCGGTATCTAAAAAAATTATACTTTTTGCGTTCCAACTATCAGGTATGGGATTTGGAATTGTTGAAGATAAACTTGCATAAGCAGAATAATTTCCACCGATATGATCTGCTCCATCTTTTGGTCCAATCCCGTAACTTTCAAAGCCTCTTAATTTAGATTGTCGCAAAAATTTTCTATCACTTAACTTGATATCCTCATCGCCTAAAGAATTAATAGTATTAACACCGCTTTTAAGACTGAAAATATAATCGCTAGAAATTGAATGATAAATCGCTCCCATTAAATTGTTCTCAATATAGGTAATATCACTACCAGGAATAGCCAAACCTTGGCCAAAACCTAATCTATAGCCCTTGCTGGGTTGAAACCCACTGTCTCTTTTATCATTTGATATAAAATATGAACCTTTGAAAGTTAAATAATCGCCTTCTCTAGATTTGTATAAATTTGAAGCTGAATTATTTGTATCAATACTATCTCTATCTACACCGATACCTGTTGATAAACTTACATCCTCATAAATATTGTACTTAGTTGAAATTGAATTCCCAATTTTTTTACTTTCATATCCAGCATTTGTAAAATCTGTACTAATTGCAAAAACATTGTAATTAAATGTATTACCAGTATTCATAAAATCAGGTAGAGATAAACCAACATTCCCTGAAATTTTTTCAGTACCAAAACTAACATTTCCATCAAGCGTGATACCTTTTCCAAATAGATTTTTTTCTACTATTGTTGAACTTACTGTACTACCTGAAGAACCAACGCCAATACCGGCAGAAACAGATCCTGTAGGTTGTTCTTCAACTGATATATTTAAATCTACTTTTTCATTTCCTAAATTTTTAGTATTAAATTTTACATCTTTAAAAATTCTTAGACTTTTTACCTTATCAATCGATTTTAAAACTTTATAATCTAAATAGCTATCTCCTTCGGAGAATAATAAATTCCTTCTAATAACACTTTCTTCAGTTATTGTATTACCGCTTATATTAATTAAATTGACAAATTTTCTAGGTTTTTTTACAAACTCAAATTCAATATTAAGTTTATTATTTTCTACCTTATTTATTTTGTTAAAAAAGGTTACGAATTCGATTTTCTTATTACGCAAATACTCATTAATTAAATTATTTATATCATCAATTTTTTTTTGAGAAAAAGTACCTTTAAGTTTTTTTGAAATTATTTTATTTAAATCTTTTATATTTTCTTCATTTAAATTTTTTTCATTATCATTAATTGCTGATTTAGAAAAAAAATATTTTTGCCCAGAATTTATTGAAAAAGTTATATTGGCTAAATTATTACCAATAAAATTTATATCTGATGAAGTAATTTGCACGTCATAATACCCATTGTTTAAATAAAATATTTTTAATAAGTTTTTATCAAGATTAATTCTTTTTTTATTTACCAGAGATGATGAATTTAAAAATTTCCACCATCCATCTTCGGTGGATGAAATTACATCGGATAATGTTGAAGATTTATACTTTTTATTTCCTATAAAAAAAATTCTATTTACCTTGTATTTTTCTTTTCTGTCTACATTAATAACTACATTTAGTGCATTGCCTGAAATTTTGGAAATTTTTGTATTGACTTCAACATCAAAAAAACCTGCATCTAAATAATTATCTTTGATATTTTCAATATCTTTCTTTAGTAAAGCTTCTGAGAAAATTTTATTTTGACCAAGAGATAAATTTTCATAAAAAAATTCTTCACGTTTATTATTTACAACTCCATTTATATAAAAAAAGTCAATAATTGGATTCTCCTCAACTAATATTTGAATTGTATTCTTTACTATTTTAAGAGAAACTTTGCTAAAATAGTTGGTATTATAGAGTTTTTTTTGAAAATTATTTAAATCCTCAACATCATATTTTTTATTTTTTTTAAATCTATTATGCTGATTATAGTTTGATCAGATATTCTTTTATTTCCTAAAATCTCGTAATTATAATTTTCATTTGCATATGCTTTAGAAAAAAATATTAAGATTAAAATAAAAAATTTAAATATTATTTTCATAACTTTATTTTTTTTGCATAGTTAATGGTATCAAATATATCTTTAATGTTTTTAATATTTTTTTTTGATTTAATTAATAATCCACTGTGTTTAAATAATTTTACAAGTTTGTCTACAATTTCACCATATTTAACCTCGTTTTTAAGGTATTTTTCCACTAGTCTTTGATTTAAAACTGTGAAAATTATAAATCCTGCCGTAGTACAGTTTTTTAAAATATAAAAACCAAGTTTTACAATAGGAAACTTCTTTACATCCACATCGTAATATTTTGAATTAAAATTATTCAAATTAATTTTCAAATTATTAATAACACCTAAACAATTAGAAATTGGGATCATCATGTTAGGAGTATGCATAATTGGTAAAATAATATTGTTATGTAATTTTATAATAGCATGTGTATTTGATCTATTTTCAATTTTGATACCTAGCATATTACTTGGTAATTCAAATAATATTTTTGCTTCAAATAATTCTAAAACTTTGTTAGCAAATGTTGAGGAGTCTACGCTAATTTTTTTTCCCATTTTCCATGTTGGGTGATTAATAACTTTATTTAATTTTTCATTATAATTAATTTTTTTATTTAAAAAGGGACCACCAGAAGCTGTAATATAAATTTTTTTTATATCTTTTTTTAAATTGAAAGATTTTAAAAAAAAATCAATACAGTGATGCTCAGAATCAATTGGTATTATTTCACATTTATATTTTTTTGCTAAATTTAAGAAAACCTTTCCACCGCAGACAATAGTCTCTTTGTTTGCAATAAGAAGTTTTTTTGTAATTTTAATTAATTGAAAATTAATATTAATTGCATCATAACCTGAGACCCCAGAAATTATAAAATCGATTTTTTTTTGTCTTTTCTTCAAAAAAGTTTCTTTTGATATTAAATATTTTTTTTTAACTTTTTTATTTTTATAATTACTAATTAAAAATATATTCTTAGGCTTAAATTTTAAATACTGTTTATGGAGTTTATTTAAGTTTGTGTTAGCGGCAAGTGAAATTAATTTAAAGCTTTTTTTATTTTTTTTATAAACTTCTAAAGCAGATTTACCTATAGAACCTGTTGAACCAATTATTGCTAAAGTTTTCATATTATTAAATAAATTGTATTAAATATTATTACTAAAAATATAAGTCCATCTAATCTATCTAATAAACCACCATGACCAGGAATTAAATTTGAATAATCTTTTATTTTGTTTAATCTTTTTAAATATGAAAAAAACAAGTCCCCAGATATAACTATTAATGTGCAGCAAAATAAAAATAAAATATTCATATATAAAGTTTTAAATATGTTAATTTCAAAATAGTAAATATATATGAGATTAAGCTGAGCTAATATTATACTACCAAAATATCCTGATAAAGTCTTGTTCGGACTTATAAAATTAATTTTCTTACCGCCTACTAATTTGCCAAATAAATAACCACCAGTATCAGAGAGCCATGTGATAAATATTATTAAAAAAACAATTTTTAAACCTTCAGATAAATACCTAAGATTATAAAAGGAATACAAAAAAATTAGAAAAATAAAAAATAATAATATTTTTATAAAGATGATTTTAAGTTTAGAAATTTCATAAATAGAAAAAGCAAACAAAGAAAATAATAAAAAATTGAAAACAAATCCCTCGTTTAAAATACAAAAAATAAATATTGGGCCTAAAAAAATAATTGAAAGAGTTCGTTTTAAAAAATTATTTTTCATTTTCCAAAATTTCTTTTAATTTTAATAAATTTTTTTAAAATATTTTGCAAATCAGCTACCTTAAAATCTGGCCATAATTTATTTTGAAAGAATAGTTCAGAGTAAGCAGCTTGCCATAAAAGAAAATCGCTTAATCTTTTGTAACCACCTGTTCTAATTATAATTTCTGGATGATTACTCGATGCTGTAAATAGATATTTTTCAATATTTGAAACATTTATTTTTTTTTTGTTTTTTATTAACATTTTAACTACATTTAAAATTTCAGTCTTAGAGCTATAATTTATAGCAACATTCAGTATTAATTTTGATTTAAACTTATTTAGCTCCTCCGAACATGATATTAATATTTTTCTTAGACTTATTGGTAATAATTGAATTTCGCCTATAAAATTTATTTTAATTTTATATTTTTTAAAATAATAAATATTTTTTTGTAAGTAGTTTTTAAGAAGATTAAATATATTATTGATCTCATTCTTATTTCTTTTCTTTAAATTATCCTTTGATAATGCGTAAATGGTCAGATGATGTATTTTTTTTTTAATACAAAATTCGACTATATTTCTAATGTTTTTTATTCCTTTTTCGTGTCCGATTAACCTATTATTAAAGTTCTTCTTACCCCACCTGCCATTACCATCCATGATAATAGCAATATGATTTGGTAAACTCATACTTTCAAAATTTCTTGTTCTTTTTCTTTGATTCTATTTTCAATTTTTTTTATATATTCGTCAGTAAGTTTTTGTAATTCACTAGATAATTTTTTACTTTCATCTTCACTAATATTTTTGTTTTTTTCCTCACTTTTAAGAAAATCCATTCCATTTCTTCTAATATTTCTAATCGAAATTTTGTTTTTCTCAGATTGTTGATTAACAATTTTTGATAATTCTTTTCTTCTTTCCTCACTTAGTTTTGGCACAGGTATTCTACAAATTTGTCCATCAATGACTGGGTTTAAATTTAAATCACTTTCTCTAAGCGCCTTTTCACAAAATTTAACATTATTAATATCCCATACTTGAATTGACAAGGTTTGAGGGTCAGAGACACTAACTGTTCCAACTTGATTAATTGGTGTTAATTGTCCATATACTTCAACTTTAATCAAATCTAACATCGATGTATGCGCTCTTTCTGTTCTTATTGTAGATAAATCTTTTATTAGAGAAGCTAATGACTCTTCCATTTTAGATTTAAAAGATTTTAAACTGTTGTGTACTTGCATTTTATTATTTAGTTAAAGATTTTACTTCCTCACTAAAATCGACTTTTTTGACTTCGATTCCTTCGCCCACTTTAAATTTTAAAAAATCTAGTATTTCAAAATTGTCATTACTTTCTTTATTATATTTTTCGATTGCTTGATTTACAGTTAATTCTTGGTCAATAACCCACTTTTGATTTATCAGTGTATTGTCATAAATTACTTTATTTAATTTTCCTTTGATAATTTTTTCTAATATCTCAGGTTTCTTTCCATTTTTATCAATTTGCTCTTCTATAATTTTTTTTTCTTTATTTATAAAATCGCTATCTAAATTATCTTCATTTAATGCCATTGGTGACATGGCAGCAATATGCATACAAACATTTGTTGCAAGTTGTTTACTTTCATCGTTTTTTGAAACATATTTAATAAGAGATATAATTTTACCAGATTTATCGTTTACTTTGTTGTGCACATAAAAAGCAGATCTTGAATTTTCTTTTAATATTTTTTTAAATCTTCTTAATTTAATATTTTCTCCAATTTTTGACACTAAACTTACTATTAAATCTTTAACAGTTACCCCATCAATTTTAATATTATTTAAATCTTCAAGGTTATCTGCCTTGGGGCTTATTTCTGAAATTTTTTTACAAAAATTTATAAACTCTTTATTTTTTGCGACAAAATCAGTTTCAGAATTTATTTCTGTCAAATTTAAAGTATTTTTATCTTCTCCTATAATAATCAAACCCTCAGCTGCATCCCTTGAACTTTTTTTTGCAGCTTTTAAAACACCCTTTTTTCTTAAGTATTCAATGGACTTTTCAATATTATTATCATTTTCTTTTAGTGCGTTTTTACAGTCTTGCATACCCGCACCAGTGACATCTCTTAATTCTTTAACTTTCTCTAAAACTGACATTATTTTTTTTCTTCTTTTTTAGTTTTTTTGTTGTTTATTTTTGCAGAAGATTCATTTTTATTGCTTTCTTTACTTTTTATTTTATCCGGCTGGCTTTCTCTTTCAGCGACTTTGATATTTTTTTTTGCGTCTATGATTGTTTTTTTTATTAGATCGCAATATAAATTGATTGATCTTCTTGCATCATCATTTCCTGGAATTGGAAAATCAATATTGTCAGGATTAGAATTACTATCAAGAATGCCAATAATAGGTATATTTAATTTCTTTGCTTCTAAAACCGCCAACGACTCTATGTTTGTATCAATAACAAAAATAATATTTGGAAGCTTTTTCATTTCAGATATTCCGCCTAAAGACCTTTCTAATTTTTCTTTTTCTAAATTCATTTTAATTAATTCTTTTTTTGTAAAACCTGAGTCTTCTTCTAAAAGATTTTTTTGTAAATTCTTTAGTCTTTTTATTGAATTGCTTAT
>MDTA01166958.1_pt1 | contig 12892 bp, 11 predicted proteins | sample 811151 | NCBI WGS metagenome assembly MDTA01 (sample SAMN05326648, study PRJNA326480) | marine metagenome | isolation source: seawater | place: Indian Ocean: South | collected 2010
ACAAATCAGTTATTAGATGAAGGGGCTATTACTCATATTTTTGATCCTATGATCAAAAAAAAACAGATTTTAAATGATTTAATGTCTCTATGGAAATTTAAAGGAGAGAAAAAGTCAATTATTAAAGAAAAGCTTAAAAAAGTTTTTGTTCATTCAGATTACATAGAATGTATTTCAAACACTTATGCCATAGCAGTTCTGACTGAGTGGAGTCAATTCAATTCTTTTGATTGGAATAAAATAGAAAAAAATATTAAAAAACCAGTTAGAATATTTGATGGAAGAAATATATTAAATATTAAGAAGTTAAAAGTTAATTACCTTGGAAAGGAATGATTAGTAATAATGATAAATTCTATAAATAAAATAAAATTTTTACTTACTAAAAAACAAAAGATTTCATTAGTATACTTATCGCTTCTTCTAGTTGTTGGTATGTTTCTTGAAGTATTTGGATTAGGTCTAATTATTCCGCTAATAACTATTATCCTTGATCCAGAGTTAATTAATGATACCTTTGGAATTAGTTATATAAAAGAATATTTAGGTGATATTAGCCACAATCAATTTTTATATTACTCGCTATTTAGTATAATTTTTGTTTATATATTAAAGACACTTTTTTTAATTTTTTTAGCATTTAAGCAAAATACATTCCTATCAAATCTGTATGCGCAACTATCAATTAAACTCTTTAATCATTACTTAAATCAAGAATATTCATTTCACTTAAAAAAAAATTCATCTCTGCTAATTAAAAATATTCAAGTTGAGGTCAATTTATTTAGAAGCTATTGTACATCACTTGTTTCACTTTTTATCGAATTTGCATTATTGGTTTCAATTATTGTGACATTGATTTATATTGAACCTTTTGGAGCTTTAGTTGTAGGAGTTTTTTTTACTTTTTTTTCTATGCTTGTCATTGAGTTTTCAAAGAAAAATTTGAAATTCTGGGGTAAAAAAAGAGAAAAGTTAGATGAAAGTATATCAAAGAACATTTTAGAGGGATTTGGCGGAATTAAAGAAATTTTAATATTGGGAAGAAAAAAGTTTTTTAATAATATTTTTTCTAATAATAATTTTTTAAGAGCTAAAATTTTGAGAAATTATTTAACAACATCTCAAATACCAAGATATTTATTAGAAATTATTGCTGTTTTTGGAATAGTAGGATTTATTTTTTTGATGATTCAACAAGATAAAGATGTTGATGAATTATTGACTATTTTAGGAGTTTTTGTAGCGGCTACTTTTAGGATGATTCCTTCATTTAATAGAATTGTTTCTGCTTTTCAAAACATGAAATATTATACATCATCAATAGATTTATTATATAATGAGTTTAAGTCTAAAGAATCATTTAAAAATGAATCCTGTAAAAGTCTTAAAAAAATTAATTTTAGTAATAAGATAAAAATTAACAATTTGTATTTCAAGTATGAGCCAGAGAATGATTATATACTTGAAAACTTAAATTTAATAATTAATAAAGGCGACTGTATTGGAATTATTGGAAGCTCTGGTTCTGGCAAGAGTACATTAGCAAGTTTAATCACTGGTCTTTTTAGGCCTGAAAGTGGATCAATAAGTGTTGATGGATTTAACATCAGTAAAAATATAAGATCTTGGCAAAATAAAATTGGATATGTACCACAAAGTATTTATTTAACGGATGACTCTATTATTAATAATATAGCTTTAGGAGTTAGTACAGAAAAAATAAATTATAACTCAATTAATAGATCAATCAATGCTGCTCAATTAACAAATCTTGTTGACTCACTTGATGATGGATTAAATACTAATGTTGGTGAACGAGGCGTTAAGCTCTCAGGTGGTCAGGTGCAACGTATTGGAATTGCGAGAGCATTGTATAATGATCCCGAGCTTTTGATTTTAGATGAGGCAACAGCATCTCTTGATTCAGAGACTGAGTCAGATTTTATGGAGGCCGTAGGATTTTTAAAAGGATCAAAAACTTTAATTATAATTTCCCATAAAATGTCTACCCTAAAGGATTGTAATCAAATTTTTAAAATTGAGGATAAGATGGTAAAACAAAATAAATTAATAGTATAAATTATGTTAGATAATAAATCTGTATTGATAACTGGTGGAACAGGTTCTTTAGGCAACGCTCTTGTCTCTAGGATATTAAACGAACATCCAACAATTAAGAGACTAGTAATTTTTTCTAGAGATGAGCAGAAGCAGTTTGAAATGAGTCAAAAATTTCATGAGTCTCAGTATCCTGTTATTAGGTATTTTATTGGAGATATAAGAGATTATAAAAGAGTAAAAAGTGCTTTAAATGAAATTGATTATGTCATACATACAGCTGCTATGAAGCATGTTCATATTGCTGAATACAATCCAGTTGAATGTATTAAAACAAATGTTCTGGGTGCCGAAACATTAATTAATGCATGTCTTGAGTCTAATGTTGAAAAAGTTGTTTCGCTTTCAACTGATAAGGCAGCTGCACCCATTAATTTATATGGAGCAACAAAATTAACATCGGATAAACTTTTTATAGCAGCTAATAATATAAAAGGAAAAAGAAAAATTAATTTTTCAGTAGTTAGATATGGAAATGTTATGGGTTCAAAAGGGTCAGTTATACCGTATTTTTTAAAAAAGAAAAATGAAGGTATTTTACCAATTACTAATCCTAAAATGACTCGTTTTAATATTTCCTTAGATGAAGGTGTTGATATGGTATTTCATGCATTAAACAAAGCTTGGGGTGGAGAAATTTTTATTCCTAAAATACCATCGTATAACATTATAGACTTGGCCAAAGCTATTGCTCCTGAATGTAAGCATAAAATTATTGGAATTAGACCTGGAGAAAAAATACATGAGGAAATGATTACTCCTTCAGATTCATATTCAACATATGATATGGGAAAATATTATGTAATTCTTCCTCAAAACCCTAATTGGGAGACCAGTGAGTTTATTAAAAAATTTAATCCTAAAAGTGTAAAACTTGGTTTTTCATATAATTCAGAATCAAACCCTAGTAAATTATCTATTGATGAGATTAGAGAACTAATAAAAAAAAATATTAACACAAAAAATTTAATATAATGGATTTTCAAATTCCATATGGAAAACAGGAAATTAGTAAAGAAGACGTCGAGGCTGTAAAAAAAGTAATGACAAGTGATTTTATTACTCAAGGTCCAAAAGTTACCCAATTTGAAGAAAACTTTTCAAAATATATAGGATCTAAATATTCAGTTTGTGTTTCAAGTGGTACTGCAGCACTTCATTTATCCTCACTTGTTTTAGGAGTTAACAAAAATTCTAAGGTTATATCGTCACCAATAACTTTTGCTGCCTCAGTTAATTCAATTCATTATTGTAATGGTAAAGTTGATTTTTGTGATATTGATCCAGATAGCTTAACCCTAGACATAGATCAGGTTAGAGATAAATTAATGAATTCCCCATTAGGAACATATAGTGGAATAATACCAGTTGATTTTGCTGGGTACCCAGTAAATATGGAAAAATTTAGAGATTTGGCAGACGAATTTAATTTATGGCTTTTAGAAGATTCTTGTCATGCTCCTGGAGGCTATTTTATTGATAAAAAAGGGTTAAAACAAAATTGTGGGAATGGAAGTTTTGCAGATTTGGCAATTTTTTCTTTTCATCCAGTTAAACACATCACCTGTGGAGAGGGTGGAATGGTAACTACCAATAATTTCGAACTTTATGAAAAACTAAAACTTCTCAGATCTCATGGAATTTCAAAAATTAAGAATAATATGAAAAATTATGATGGAGGATGGTATTATGAAATGACAGATTTAGGTTATAATTATAGAATGCCCGATATTTTATGTGCTCTTGGAATTTCTCAATTAAAAAGAGCAGAAAAAAAACTTGAAAGAAGAATACAATTAGCAAATAATTATAATAATGCATTTAAAAACCTTGATATAAAGATCCCAAAAATAGATGAAAAAAATAAGCATGCTTTTCACTTATATGTCATTCAGGTTGATAATAGAAAAGCTTTATATGATTATTTAAAGAAAAAAGGAATTCACACTCAAGTACATTATATTCCTATACATAAGCTTCCGTTTTATGAAAGATTATATGGGAAACAAACCTTTGAAAATTCAGAAAAATATTATAGTAAATGTCTCAGTCTTCCTCTTTATCCTTCACTTGAAGAAAAAGAACAAGAATTTATAATTAACGAAATTAAAAATTTTCTAAATTGAAAAAGATAGCTATAATTCCTGCAAGGTCAGGAAGTAAAAGGATTACCAAAAAAAATATAAAGTTATTTATGGGTAAACCCATTATTTCTTATGTTATTAAAGTTGTTATTAAATCTAAATTATTTGACGAAGTAATTGTGTCTACTGATGATAATGAAATTGCTGAAATTTCTATCAACTGTGGTGCAAAAGTTCCTTTTTTTAGAAGCAAAAAAAATTCTGATGATTTTGCAACAACAGTTGATGTAATAATTGAAGTTTTAAACTATTATTTAAAAATAGGTAGATCTTTTGAATCAGCTTTATGTATTTATCCAACATCTGCACTAGTGAAAAAGATAGACATAACTAGAAATTATGAAAAGTTCTCAGATGGAGATTTTGATTCTTTAATACCAATTTTTACTTTCGACCATCCAATTCAGAGAGCTTTAAAAATAAATAAAAAAGGCAACTTATCATATTTTTTCAAAGATTTTGAAAGAAAAAGGACTCAAGATTTAGAAAAATCTTATTATGATTCAGGTCAATTTTATTGGTTTAAAACTAAAAAAATTTTAAAGGAAAAGTCACTAATTATGCCAAATTCTAGTCATTACAAGGTTTCTAACCAAAATTTTCAAGATATAGATGATCTAGAAGATTGGAAATTAGCAGAAATTAAATATAAAAATAGTATAAAATGAATTATTTAACAGATCAAGAAGATTTTTGGGCGGGAGTTTTTGGAGATGATTATATTAAAAGAAATAAGGGGGCAGATATTTTGGCATCAAACTTAAATTTTTTCTCAAGAATTTTATCAAAAACTAATAAATTAAATTCTTGTTTAGAATTTGGTTCAAATATTGGAATGAATTTGAAAGCAATTAGATTGTTATATCCTAAAATATCTATTAAGGCAGTAGAAATAAATAAAAAGGCTTGTGAGGAGCTATCAATCCTTATAGGTAAAAAAAATGTTTTTAATCAGTCAATCTTTGAATTTGATATTGATGAAACATTTGATTTGACTTTTACTAAAGGAGTTCTAATTCATTTAAACCCTAATAAATTAGAGAATGTATATGAAAAATTATATAAATACAGTAAAAAATATATCTTAATTGCTGAATATTTTAGTCCAAATCCAATATCTGTAAAATATAGAGGTTATGACAATAAATTGTTTAAAAGAGATTTTGCTGGAGAGTTAATGAAAATTTATCCTGACTTAAAATTAGTAGATTACGGTTTTTGTTATTCTAGAGACAACAATTACCCTCAAGATGACATTAATTGGTTTTTACTAGAAAAAAATAACTAAAATGGTATTAAAATATTGTACAAAATGTTTATTTCCTGAGACCAAACCAGATTTATTATTTGATGACAAAGGGTTATGTAGTGCTTGTCAAACTGCTATTGACAAGGATAAAAATATTGATTGGGAAAAAAGAAAAAAAGATTTTTATAAAATTATTAATTTTTACAAAAAAGATGGTGTTGGTTATGACTGTTTGATTCCTGTAAGTGGAGGAAAGGATAGTACATATCAAGCATATTTTATGAAAGAGAAATGCGGTATGAATCCTTTGTGTGTATGCTTTGAAACAACATATATTACAGAAGTTGGGGCTAAAAACCTTGATAATATTTCAAAACTTGGAATTGATGTAATTCATTTTAAAAAAAACTATAATGTTTATAAAAGTATGGTCATAGAGTCTTTTAAAAGAATTGGTGATGAAATGTGGCCCAATCATATTGGCATTTTTACAATTCCTGTAATGATAGCTGTTAAAATGAATATTCCTCTTATTATATGGGGAGAAAATTCACAGATGGAGTATGGAGGTCCTGATTTAAGATCTGTACAGAGTAGAATTTTAGATAGAAATTGGTTGGAGGAGTTCGGGGGTTTACTGGGAAATAGAATTGATGATATGGTTGGTGTTGATGGCATAACCAAAAAAGATTTAACTCCATATTTTTATCCTAGTGATGAAAAAATTAGAGAAGTCGGAGTAACAGGGATTTTTTTAGGTTCATATTTTTTTTGGGATGCAAGAAAACAACTTGAAATAATTAAAAAAATTGGGTTTAAAGTAAAAGAAGACGGTCCACTAGAAGGCACCTATACAAATTATGAAAATCTTGATGAAAAATTAGTGAGTTTACATGACTATCTAAAATACGTTAAGTATGGGTTTGGTAGAGCAACTGATCATGTCTGTATTGATATCAGAAATAAAAGAATGACTAGAGGAGAAGCTTTAAAAATTGTTAAAAAATATGACGGAAAATACCCTCACTATGGAGTTAAATCATTTATTGAATACTCAGGTATGTCAAAAAAAGAAATTGACAAGGTTATTGATTCTTTTACTAATCCAATATTGTTTGAAAAAGATAAAAATGGAGAATACAGAAGAGACAATAATTTTAACCTTATCCCTACTTTTAAAATAAAATAGATGGTAGCAATTATTGATTATGGTTTAGGCAACTTAGCTTCAGTAGAGAAATCCTTAAATTATTTAAATATAAAAAATATAGTTACAGATGATGAAGCCGTGATAAATAAATCTTCTTCAATATTATTACCTGGAGTTGGTTCATTTGCACAAGGCATGAAAAATTTAAAAGAAAAAAAGTTAGATCTTATTTTAAAAAAGGAGGTAATTGATAAAAAAAAAAAATTTTTAGGAATATGTTTAGGTATGCAATTAATTTTTGAAAAAGGATATGAACCAGTTTTAACTGAAGGGTTAGGATGGATTAAGGGAGAGGTAAAAAAAATAGTATCCAAAAGTTTAAGAGTTCCTCATTTGGGATGGAATAATGTATCTTTTAGCCCTAACTCATTCGACGATAATATTGATTCAAATTATTATTTTATTCATAGTTATCATGCTATTCCAGATAATATAAATCTTATTGACAGTTATTTTGTGTATGGAGAAAAAATGGTAGCATCTGTTAAGTCAGATAATATTTATGCCACTCAATTTCATCCAGAAAAAAGTCAAGAAGCAGGACTAAATCTATTAAAAAATTTTTTTTGTAATGCTTAAAATTAGAGTTATACCAATATTGACTTTTAATGGATTAAGTTTGGTTAAAACTAAACAATTCAAATCTCCAAGGATAGTAGGTAATCCAATCCAGTCAGCAAGGGTTTATAATACTCGAAATGTCGATGAATTAGTTTTCATTGATATTATGGCTTCAAAAATGAATAGAAAAATAAATCTTAATCTTGTAAAGAGTGTAATTGAAGAGTGTTTTATGCCTGTTACCATTGGGGGAGGTATTAATTCTTTTGAGGACATTTCAAATTTACTAAAAATTGGAGCAGACAAAGTTTTAATAAAAACAAAGGCAATTAATGATATAAATTTCATAAAAAAAGTAGTTGAATATTTTGGTAGTCAATGTATATCTATTTCTGTCGATGCTTTTATAAAAGAAAATAAATATTATATTAAAAATTTAAATAATTATGAGTTAACAATGGGAGAATTCATCAATAACATGAATGAATGTGATGTGGGAGAATACGTAATAAACTCTGTTGATAAGGATGGATGTATGAGAGGTTTTGATATAAAATTATTAGAGCAAGCAAGTAAATTAACAAAAAAACCAATTATTGCTTTGGGAGGAGCTGGGAAGCCTGAACATTTTATTAAATTAATTAATTCAAATTATTATGGAGCTGTTGGTGGTTCAAGTATATTTCACTTTACTCAGTACACTCCAAATGACATAAAAAAAATGATGAAAGAAAATAATATTCCTGTTAGAATATGATTAATCAAAAACACATATATTATTGATAACCTATTAAATTTAAAATAATTATGGAAAATAAAAATAAAGTTTTGGTTATTGCAGCACATCCTGATGATGAAATTTTAGGACTTGGAGGTACATTGCATAACTTGAAGAAAAATAAAAATTCAATTATTAAGGTTGTAATTTTATCAAAAGGAATCACTTCTAGATATAATAAACAAAAAGGTAAATTAATTTTAGATCAAGTTAAATCTCACGTAAAATGTATTGAGGAATCAAAAAAAATAATTGGTTATGATGAACTAGTTATTCATGATTTACCTGACAATAAATTTGATTCAAGACCAATTTTGGAAGTTATTAAAATCATCGAAAAGGAGATAGAAATATTTAAACCAAATATTTTATTTACTCATTATGGTGATGATTTAAATATTGATCATCAGATTGTTTTCCAATCTGTTATAACTGCATCAAGGCCAATAAACATTAATTGTAAAGATTTGAAATATATTTTTTCATTTCAAACTCCATCTAGCACTGAGTGGCAAGCAAATTATAAAAATATTTTTGCACCAAACTATTTTTTCCCTTTGGATTACGAGGATATTAATGCAAAAGTTAAAGCGATGGAAAAATATGTGTTTGAAAAAAGGAAATTTCCACACCCTAGATCAAGCGAGTCTTTATTTGATTTAGCAAAATATAATGGTAGATATGTAAACAAAGAATATGCTGAAGCTTTTATGTTAATTAGGGGAGTAAGTTTATGATTAAATTAAATGATATTACAAAAAAAGTATTCATTGTTGCTGAACTTTCTGCAAATCACAATGGATCAATAAAAATTGCTATAGATACAATTAAAGCAGCTAAAATTGCTGGTGCAGATGCAATTAAATTTCAAACATATACAGCAGATACTATGACAATAAACTCAACCAAAAATGATTTTGTCATTAATTCAGATTCAATTTGGGACGGACAAAACTTTTATAGTTTGTATAAAAAGGCTCACACTCCTTGGAAATGGCATGAGGAATTATTCAGAGTGTCTAGAGAGGAAGGACTAATTTGTTTTTCAACACCTTTCGATAAAACTTCAGTTGATTTTTTGGAAAAACTTAACAATCCAATTTATAAAATAGCGTCATTTGAGATAACTGATATTCCACTAATAAAATATATTGCATCTAAGGGAAAGCCAATAATATTATCTACAGGAATTGCAGATTACCAAGATATAGAATTAGCTTTAAAAACCATAAGAAATGAGAATAATAATGATATAGCACTTTTAAAGTGCACCTCTGCATATCCAGCTCCAATAAATGAAGTTAATTTAGCAGTTATAAGTGATTATAAAAAAAGATTTAATGTTATTACAGGACTATCAGATCATACCTTAGGAATAAACTGTCCCATAGTTGCAACAAGTTTAGGTGCTAAAATTATTGAAAAACACATCATTTTAGATAAATCAATAAAAACACCTGATTCCAGCTTTTCTCTAGATAAAGATGAGTTCAAGGAAATGGTAAAATGCGTTAGAGAGGCTGAAATGTCCTTAGGTAAAATAGATTATAATTTAACTGATAAACAAATTAATGGTAAGGATTTCTCAAGATCATTGTATGTAATTAAGGATATTAAAAAAGGTGAATTGTTCACTGAAAAAAACATAAAATCAATTAGACCAGGTTTTGGTTTACATCCAAAATATTTATTTCAAATTCTTGGTAAAAAAGCTATTGAAGATATAAAAAGAGGAGAGAGGCTTAAACACATTCATTATAAAACAACTTAATTTATCAAAATATGAAATTATTTCAGGAATCCACATATATTCCTTTTATTAATAGTACAAATTATATTGACAATTTGTTGTCAAGTAATGAATATGAAAAAATTTATATTGATTTTGAGGAATGTATTGTAAAAATTAATAAAAAAATTGATGAAATATTTTTTAAAAAAAAATTCTATTATGCTTCCAAATTTTTTGTTGTTATTGAACCACATTTAGTTGCATTTAATTTATTCACTAAAGCAATTATAATAGATAAGATAATCTCTAGAAAGGTTTCAAGCAAAATTTTAGTTGAAATATACGATGAAGAGTTATCAAAAGATTTTTATCATAGATTTATAAACTTATATGAATTAATAGCTAGAAAAATCGGACATCCTTTTCAAATTGTTAATAAAGGTAAAGCTAACATTTATTATAAAAATGATCCTAGCTCAAAATTAAAATTATTAAACTTATTTAATTTTAATTATAAAATTTTAGCATATGAGATACTAAAGAAAACCTTAAATTTTAATTCTAAAAAGAATATACTTAAGATAGGTCAAAACTATATAACTAGAGAAATTGAATTTGAATTATTTAAGAATGGAATTGGGACTTTACCAGTTAAAAATGAGTTGAGAATTACATATGATAACATATCAAGCTGTAGTTATAATAATGGTGAATATCAAACTATTTATAAAATTGTAAAAATGGAATTGGATAAATTAAAGTATAAATATTTTAACAATAATAAACCATATAGTGCTTACACTAAAGTTTTGTCAGATATAATAAATTCAAATATTGTTGATTTATTTTCAAAAAAAGATTTAATGAGAAAAAAAATTTATAACTACAAAAAACAAATAAATTTTAATTTATGTTTATCAAATGGTCTTTTTGGTCTTTTTGGAAAATCAACTTATGATGCTTTGTCATATAATGGAATTGAGGTAATTTCAGCAGAGCATGGTTTAACAGCAGGTAATTCTAGGGATTCCTTACAATATTTTTTTGCAAATGAATCACTTACATCAGATAGACTTCTTTGTTATTCAGAGGCTTCTAAATTGACACACAAAAAAAATAAAAACTCTAACTTAAAACTTGATGTAGTTGGAGCACCGCAATTCCCTAAAAGGATAAAATATAAATCTTTTAAAAAATTTGTATTGAAAAAAAAGTTCAATTTAAGAGGAATAAATGTAATCTATGTTTCACATAATATAGAACTAAATTCAGGTAAATATTTTCCTTTCACAAAAACAAATCCAGAAATATTTAATGATGAGCTGTCCTTAATTTCAACACTAGGAAAAATTAATAAAAATGTTATTTATAAGTCGTACCCAACTATGCAATATTTAAAGGATAAAAATGAAATTTTAAATGATTATATTAAAAAATTTGAAAATATAAAAATTTTTAAAGGTGAAGAAGACTTCAGATATATAAGGTCAATAGCTGATATTATAATAACTCAGTCTTCAGAGAGTACACTTGAGTGGTGTATTGGAGCTAATGTGCCTTTAATTTTTTTAGATTCAGATTTTTACGAACCTTTAGAAAATGAAAATGTAAAAAAAGCATTTAAAGATTCTTTTTTCTTTTTTAATTATGATGAATTGGGATGGAAAAAGCAATTGATTAATTTTTTAAATCTTCCATATGAAAATATTTTAAGAAAATGGAATGAGAAAGAGCTTTACAGAAAAAATTATGATGATAAATATTTTCTATCATCAAAAAAGTATGCAGGATCAATAGGATCTAAACTAATAAAAAAAATAATTAATGAAAATTAAAATTAAAATAAAAAAGAGTAAATTTTGGCAATTACATCAAATTTCAAATTGTAAGTTGTGGATAAAAGGATCTTTTAACTCACACAAAATAGATCAGGTACTTAATACTCTAAATAAAATAAAAAAATCAAAAATTAAAGACTTTTTGAAAACGCTTCATGGTCATTTTGCATTTATTTATGTAAATAAAAGTTTTTGCTTAATTGCAATAGATAGAATAAGAAGCACGCCACTTCATTTATCAAAAATTCAAGGAGAAATATATGTAAGTGACTCATCACATGCAATTGCAAAAAGTAAAAAATTTGTAAAAAAAATCAACAAAGATTCAATAAGAGAAATATCAATGAGTGGTTTTACTATTGGATCTAAATCAATTTATTCAAATTTAATTACACCTATTGCTGGCCAATATATTTTAGTTGAAAATGATAAAATAATCCAGAACACTTATTTTTCATATTTTGGTAAATTAAGTAAAAAAAAGTATGATTCTTTATTAAAGGAGCTTACTAATATTACGTTATTAATTTTTAAAAGGTTGTTAAAACAAGTTGGTGATCGTCAAATTATAGTTCCATTAAGTGCTGGAAATGATTCAAGGTTAGTCGTTTCAATTCTATTTCACTTGGGAGCAAAAAACGTCAAATGTTATTCTTACGGTCAAAGAGGGAATTTCGAATCTAAAGTTTCAAAATCTATAGCTAAAAAATTGAATTATGAATGGATTTTTGTCCCTTTAAATCATTATGGTGAGAGAAAATTTTATAATTCAAATGATTATAAAGAGTTTTTAAAGTTTTCTGAAAATCATTCAGCAATACCTTTTATTCAGAGCATTTCAACTTTTAATTTCTTAAAAGAAAAAAATTTCATTGATAAAGATTGTGTTTTTGTTAATGGAAATTCAGGCGATTTTCTGTCAGGATGCCATATCAATAAGCTTTATCAAAATCTGTCAAAGTTTAATAAAAATCAAGTTCTGAGCGACTTAATTTTGGATCAGTTAATTGATAAACATTTCTCTTTATGGGGTTATTTGAAAACAAAAAAAAATATTAAGGAAATCAAAAATCAATTATGGAATTCAATTACAAAACATTGTAATAACCTAAATTTAGATAATGCACACCTTTTTTATGAGTATTCTGAGTTTATTGATAGACAATCAAAATATGTCATTTCAGGTCAAAGAGTCTACGAATTTTATGATTATGATTGGAAATTACCATTATGGGATGATGAATATATATTTTTTTGGA
>MDTA01176773.1_pt1 | contig 12892 bp, 11 predicted proteins | sample 811151 | NCBI WGS metagenome assembly MDTA01 (sample SAMN05326648, study PRJNA326480) | marine metagenome | isolation source: seawater | place: Indian Ocean: South | collected 2010
CTGCGTGCGGTTGGCGAAAACCTGCGCGATCACATCAACGCGCGTATTCAATGGCGCATCAAGGCCGCGGGTGTCTCCTATAACGAACGCCTGCGCGGCATGAACCGCTACTTGCAGGGGCTGCGCTTCCTGACGACGCGCACGGGCTTCATGAGTCTCCCCTCTGCCCCGTTGCTTGGATTCCTGAAAACACGACCGGAGCTGGCAACACCCGACATCCAGCTGCACTTTGTGCCGTATACCGTCAAAGATCCGAAGCGACGGCTATTACAGGACGAACCGGGTATGACGATCGCTTGTTACCAGCTACGACCGGAGAGTCTCGGTTCCATCCATATTCAATCGCCTGAGCCTGGTGTCGACCCGGCCATTCTTTTCAACTTCCTGGACGACGAGACCGATCAGCGCACCATGACCGATGGCTTCAAGGTCATCCGGAAAATTGCCAATGCCAAAGCGTTGGATCATTTGCGCGGCCAGGAGCTGGATCCCGGTGACAGCGTGAGCAGTGATGACGAAATCCTGGATTGGATTCGCGGTCACTCGGAGACGGCGTACCATCCGATTGGGACGTGCCGTATGGGCCCGGAAGGCCCCAATACCGTTGTAGACGATCAACTCCGTGTGCATGGGCTCGCGGGCTTGCGTGTGGCAGATGCTTCGATCTTCCCCACCATGCCGTCGGGCAACACCAACGCACCCGCGATCATGGTCGGAGAAAAAGCATCCGATCTCATACTGGAGACGCACGCTTAGCGGTACAGACAAGTCCAGAGCAGCCAGGTCGGGCAGCCCGCGCGAATCGAACTAACTGCCAACGCTTGCGCTTTGCCAAACTGCCATCGTTCTATTTCATCGCCACTGCACGCGGAAGAGCCGTCATGAGTTACGAGTTTATTAACGTCGACCAGTCCAATCACATCACCACCGTCACTATCAATCGCCCCGAGCGTATGAACGCGTTGCATCCGTATGCGGCGATCGAAATGAACGAGGTTTTTGATAACTTCGAATCCGACCCGGAACAGTGGGTAGCCATTATCACTGGCACGGGCGAAAAAGCATTTTCCGCAGGCAACGACTTACGCTTCCAGGCTGAGCACGGTGGAGAGAAAGTGCGCGAACTGAGACGCCAGGCGCCCGGCGGGTTTGGTGGTCTACACCGCCGTAGCACCTGCATCAAACCGATCATTGCAGCCGTGAATGGCTTTGCGCTGGGTGGCGGCTTCGAGCTGGCGCTCTCCGCCGATATCATCATCGCATCCACAAACGCGTCCTTCGGACTGCCGGAGCCACGCGTAGGGTTGATGGCGGGTGCCGGCGGCGTACATCGACTGCCAAGACAGATTCCGTATCACGTCGCGATGGGTGTCATCCTGGCAGGCAAACGCCTGAGCGCCGATGACGCGCTCAAATACGGGCTCGTCAACGAAGTGGTCGCTCCGGGCGACCTGATGCAAACGGCAAACGATTGGGCTCAGGAAATCCTCAAAGGCGCCCCACTCTCGGTGCAGGCATCCAAAGAGGCGACCATGCGCGGTCTTGGCACTACGCTGGAGCACGCGCTCGACGCCACATTCCCGATGCAGTTGCACATCATGAGCACGGAAGACTACGTGGAAGGTCCCCGCGCGTTTGCGGAGAAACGCCCACCTGAGTGGAAAGGTCGGTAACGCTCATCAAAAAGTGGCGGCCTGGTGGATTACCGGGCCGCTTGACTTCCAGGGCGTCGCCCTCGCGGGCCACGCGTGACTGCGCCTGGACCGGCTCTGCCCGGGTTCGCCGGTGCAAAACGAACCCTAACCGCGAGAGACCTTGTAACCGGCCGCGTCACGATCCCACGTAGTATTGCTCAAGCCACGATCACGCAGCTTGTTCTTCTGGATCTTGGACGACGGGGTCTTGGGGATCTCGTCCACATACTCCAGATACCGCGGTACCGCAAAGTACGGCATGCGTGGCACGCAGAAATCGAGGATGGCAGTTGGGTTTGGTGCATCCACGCCTTCTGCCAGCACCATGCAGGCGAGGACTTCGTCTTCGCCACCCTCGTCGGCCCGCACGGCTACGGCGGCCACTTCGGCGATGCCTGGGTATTCGAGCAACACCGCCTCCACTTCGTACGACGAGATGTTCTCGCCACGACGGCGGATGGTGTCCTTGATGCGGTCGATGTACCAGATGTAGCCCCGCTCATCCATGCGGCCGGCGTCCCCGGTGTGAAACCAGAAGTTACGCCACGTTTCCACAGTGCGCTCGGGCATGCCGTTGTAGCCCTGCATAAAACAGAACGGCTCCTTTGGACGCACCAGGATCTCGCCTACCGTGCCTACCGGTACTTCTTCGTCGGTATCCGGATCCGCGATGATAACTTCGAAATATTCATCCCAGACCTTACCCGAGCAACCAGCTTCGTCGGGCGCATCGATAGGTCGTCCAACCGGCAGGTTGCATTCCGTCATGCCAAACAGTTCGTTGAACTTCGGGATACCAAACCGCTCGCGGAACGCGGCCAGGGTTTCTTCCACAACCGGCACGGCACACAGGATACGCAGGTCGTTCTCGCGTTCACCTTCTTTGACGGGTTGCTTCAAAACGAAGTCATTCATGACACCCAGCGTGTTCGTGACCGTCGCGCGGTACTTCTTGACATCGTCGATCCATGAAGTCGCCCGGAACTGCTTCATCAGCACCACGTACGCGCCCGCCAGCAGGCTACCGTAAAGCTGCATCAATGAGCCTTGTGCGTGGAAGAGCGGCATACAGACGTAATAACGGTCTTCATCCGTCAGCGCGAGATGTACTTCCATGCTGCGCGCGAACAAAAACAAGTGTCCATGCGGCATCAACACGCCCTTGGAAGGACCCGTGGTCCCGGACGTGAACATGACCATACCGATATCTCTGTAGGAAACCTCCACATCCATTTCAGCATCGCTGGCATGCATCAAATCATCAAACGGATGCACCGTGCAGCGCTTGAACGCTGGCAGTTCGTCAGCGCCTGGCATGTCGCCCACGACGTAGATGACTTCCAGATCCGGCACGGTATCTTCGATATCCTCAAGCCACGGCAAAAACTCAGGTTCCACCACCGCGATGCGGGAACGGACATTGGTCAATACATGTGTCAGGAACGTGCCCTTCAATGCCGTGTTGATGGCAACCGGCACGGCGCCCAGTCGGTTCAGGCCGAACCAGGTCCACAGATATTCGAGCCGGTTGTGCAACATCATCGCGACGTTATCGCCAAAACCAACACCCACATCCGCGAATGCATTGCCGAGGCGATTGGTCATCCTGTCGACATCGACGTAAGACAGTGGCTCACCGTCCTCAAACTGAATGAACGGTTTGTCACCGCGCTCGATCGCAAACTTCTTGATGAGTTTGCTAATGACCCAGTCAGATTTATCTAACGCCATCGTGCCAGTTATCCTTTGTCGTCTGCAGCGGGCGGAGAGCTCAGGCCCGAGTTGCCTTCAAAGCCTGTTGAATAGCCTCGTCCAGATCCGGAGCCAGCCCCTCAACAACACGTAACTTACGGCCATTCACGTAGATGGTTGGCGTAGAGCTGACGCCCAAACGCCGCGCTTCTGCCTCGGCTCTGGCGATCGGCCCCTCGGCCTGCTGCGACCCATAACATTGGTCGAATGCAGCTTTATCGAGCTCAAGCGCACCTGCGAGGCTGCTGGGTGAGTTGGCTGACAAGGACTGCTGACGCTCGAATGCGAGGTCGTGATACTCCCAGAACTTACCCTGCTGCCCCGCGCATACGGCGCCTTTGGCAACCAGCCGCGAGATACCCGAGCGGTTGATGGGAAAGTCGACAAACACCACACGCAGTTTGTCTTTGAAGCGGCGCAACATGTCTTTGACAATAGGCGCGGCCGCCTTGCAATGCGGGCACTGATAGTCCGCAAACTCAACCAACGTCACCGCCGCATCTTCGGGACCTTTTGAAGGGAAGCCCGCGGTATTGATCTTGACGCTGGGGGCCTCGGCGTCCGGCAGGAGTTCTTTCAGCTTGCCTTCCACCGTGAGTTTGCTCACCAGCTCCGACTTCGCAGCGTTTTGTTCCGCGCGTTGCAGGTACTCCACAATCTGACCTTTGACCTGGTCGTAGGGCATACGAATGCGCTGACGATTTTGATCATAGAACGCCTTCAGCCGTTCGTCGGCGATAACCCGCTTGGGCGCCAACTCCTGACGAACGTCCGCGACACTACGATTAGTCTCCTTGGCAACCTCTTCGACGTGCAATTCGAAAATGGCATCACGCATGACCGCGCTCATCGTGTCGCGATATTTGGCGTATGCCTCAAACACGCGTTGGCGCAGTTCATCGTTCAAATCGGCCTCGTTGTAGTCCAGCCCGTTCAAGCGAAATAGCGTCCGCTCGTCGGTGGCGTGCGCCGCGCCGACCAGTAGACCACTCAACAACAGAACTGCAATGGAGTGCAGCGAAAACTTCATGCGAGACGCTCCGGATATTGGGTTGGCTACAAGTCAGCAGCCGAATACAAACACGAGTGTATCGCATTCAGACCGGCGCAAAACGCGAAAGCGCCCGAGAGCAAAAGTTCCCGTGACCCGGGTCTTCATCGCAAGAATGCAAAGGCTCTGTACGCCTGATTCCCGACACCCGGTTTAAGGTCCGCACCAGGTCGGCCCGGGCGTTTGGACGCTAGAGACACAAAGGCCAGCCCCATCATTCCAACAGTGCCAGGCTCAGCCACATCCTGGCCAGGCGCCACCAGATGACCGGTGGTGCCAACCGAGCCGCGGCCAGAGTCAATGAAAGCGTCAGGAATCTTCGTTCAGCTGCATTGCGAGTTCGCTGAAATCGCCAAGTTGCTCGCGCAGATAAGCGGACTGCGCCTTATCCAACGAGTTGACGACGGCGACGACGGTACGGAGCAGCCGTCGCTCGAGCTCAGCGGACAAAGCGTCGAGCCGCGCCCCTCTGTCCAGACCTTCGGAGAACCAGTCCCGCAGTTGGGCTTCGATGACAGACGCGGGTTTGCCAGTCTTCAGCATGCCCAACAACCGAATCTGTTGTGCGACGCGGTAGTCCAGCCACAGTTGACCAGAATCCGGGAATTCGTCGCTCCTGCGGCCGAGGTCAGCCAGTTGTTGATCATTGAGGTCACCGGTGAGTCGCTCGAAGCGTTCTTCCATACGCTCGCGGCGCCTGGCCTTGCGCTCTTCGGGATCAGACGCCGCAAAGTCCTCCTTGAACTCTTCGTTACGCGCGGACAGGTTCCGTTCCAATACCTCTATCTGAGACATATCCAGGTCGACAAGAGTCGGCGCGACCGCAGTCCCGACACGCGCCATCAACAAGCGGTATCGCTCCCGGCCCCGCTCGTATAACGCCTCTGTCTCGGCAACCGTGAGCCCCCGATCCAACGCGTCAATCGCGTCGTCAAGCAGGGCCCGGTACCGCGGTAACTCGTCACGCCGGTGCCAGGCATGTACCTCGCGCAACCGTTCAGCCAACTGGGCACGCTGCTCCGAACGCAACTCCGCGAGATCGGCGATGTAATCCGTAACCACCCAGTCGACCTGCCCGTAGAACACGCTGGCAACGCTGCAGCCTGCCAGACTGGCAGCTGCGACTACCAAGACGCCCGCGGCCAACCGCCGAAGATTACGCATCACCGATTTCTGTCCTCATCCAGAAAGTACGCCCATTGCGGCCTTATCCTCACCGCCAAATGCTTCCAACAGCTGGCGGACAAAACCACGTAATTCAAGGCTCATGACGGCAAAATCCGCATCCATGCGGGCCGCAGGCGACTCGGCTTCCACATCGTTTGCCTCGTCTTGAATCAACTCCAGGAACCGCAGGCGGCGAACGGCAAGCTTCTCATCCACAATGAAGCGGATCCGTTCGGCGAACACCATGCTCAACCGAATCACTTCCTTACCTGCCTCGAGATGCACCTGAATCTCGCGACTGGCGAGGTCCTGGTTGCGACAACGTACAACTGCCCCGCCTTCCACGGGCAGGCGCAGCTCGCATTCCTGTTCCACATCAAACTCGGGCCCCGCGTATCCGTCCGCGAGCCACCGGGTCATGACCGAGCTCGGGCGTTCGTTGGTCAGAGGAAATGCGATGGGCAGGTCCCCTAGCGCTTCGTGCAGCGCTTCGGTGAACTCATCAGCCTTGGCATCCGTCGAGGCATCAACGAGCAGGTAACCATCGATCGGGTCGATGTACGCATACGTCCGCTGCGAACGTGTAAAAGCCCGCGGCAACAGCTCGAAGCGCACATCATCATGTACGCGATCGCGCTCGCGTTTCGGTACCTTGAGCCCGCGTTCCTGCTCCATCTTCTCGATCCTGAGCGCGGCTTCCTCCTTGACAACACTCGTCGGCAAGATGCGCTCTTCACGGCAGGCCGCCATCAACAGAAATCCGTTGGTAGCGTGTACCAACGGTGACTCTTCGTCGCCTACGGGCGGTACAAATCCGAAACTGGACTCCTGTACACGACCACATTCTCGGAATGGCCGCTGCTCCAGCTGTTTTGCCAGTGTTTCAGCGTCCAGTTCAAACGGACGCAGGAAGCGGTAGATCCGCAAGTTCTTAAACCACATAGGAGTCTCTTGGAGTCAACCGAATGTTGAGCCTCGTCGGGCCCAAAAGTTCGGGGGGGTTGTTACGGGTATCCGCGGCTGCCCGCTTGCGCGGGCGCCAAACACCAGTGGCGGCAACTGCGCCAATGCGTGCCTCGGCGAGGGGCCGGGGAGTCAGTCGCGCAGCGTTCTTATCTTGTCGATAAGTCCAAGCGTCGAGCCGTCGTGAGCGCCACTTACGCCGCCGTCAAGCTCAGGCTCGAGCGCCTTCGCGAGTTGCTTGCCGAGTTCAACGCCCCACTGGTCGAAAGAGTTTACGCCGAACACGCAGCCTTGTACGAACACCTTGTGTTCATACAGCGCCACCAGCGCGCCCAACGTCCGCGCATCCAGCTCGGCAAACACAATCGTGTTGCTGGGCCGATTACCTACAAAGACTTTGTGAGGCACCAGCGCGTCGCGCTGCTCTGCCGTCATGCCGGACCCAGCCAGCTCCGACGCGACTGTGCCAGCGTCTTTCCCCATCATGAGGGCTTCTGTCTGCGCCAAGCAGTTCGCTAGCAACAGCGTGTGATGGTGCGCGCCATGCATGGAGCGGGCAGCCACCAGAAAATCCGCGGGGATGAGATGAGTACCCTGATGTAACAGCTGGAAAAACGCATGCTGTCCGTTGGTGCCTGGTTCTCCCCAGATGATGGGGCCACTGCCGCCCGTCACGGGCTCGCCATCAAGTTGCACACCCTTGCCGTTGCTCTCCATGTCGAGTTGCTGCAGATATGCCGGCAAGCGATGCAGATACTGGTTGTACGGCAACACCGCATGGCTTGCCGCACCCAGGTAGTTGGCGTACCAGATCCCGAGCATGGCAAGAATGACGGGCATGTTCTCCACCATCGGCGCCAGCACGAAGTGACAGTCCATTGCATGCGCGCCGGCGAGCATCTCCTCGAAGCGGTCCATGCCAACGTAACAGGCGATGGGCAGACCTATCGCGCTCCACATCGAATAGCGCCCGCCGACCCAGTCCCAGAACGCAAACATGTTGGCCGTATCGATCCCAAACGAGCGCACGCCTTCGGTGTTCGTGGAAACGGCAACAAAATGCCGCGCGACCGCAGCTTCGTCACCAGCAGCCGCGGTCAACCAGGCACGCGCGGCTTGTGCATTGGCCAGGGTTTCCTGGGTTGTGAATGTCTTCGACGCCACAATGAACAACGTGGTCGCGGGATCAAGTCGTGCCAGTGTTTCGCCGATGTGTGCGCCATCCACGTTCGAGACAAAGTGCACCTGCAAATCCGCGCGTGCGAAGCCTCTGAGTGCCTCGCAGGCCATCAGTGGACCCAGGTCCGACCCGCCAATGCCAATATTGACGATGTCGCGAATTACGTCTCCGCTGAAGCCACGCCATTCGCCACTACGGACGCGCTCCGTAAATGCGCGCATCTGCGTGCGCACAACGTGCACGTCGGGCGTCACATTGGTGCCGTCGACGAGGCAGCTGTGCTCGGCAGGCGCTCGCAGCGCCCAGTGCGCGACGGCGCGGTCTTCGGTGATATTGATGCGCTCGCCGGCAAACATCTGCGCGCGGCGCGCCTGCACCCCACTGGCGTCAGCGAGGTCCAGCAGCGCATCGCGAATCTGTGTGTCAACACGATTCTTCGAATAATCCAGGAATAGCGGCCCTGCCGTCACGCTGTAGTGTCGAAAACGCTCGGCATCCTCCGCAAACAAGGCGCGCATATCCGGCGCGGATTTCGCAAGCTGTCGCAGCGTGGTTTCCGGATCAGCGGCCGGGTCTGAACTCATCGATGTGCTCCTGAGGGTATCGGCGATAATCAGGCGAAAATGGGCGAAACTGAGCGTACTCGTCCCTCTTTGACCGGTCGCCTTATTCGGCTGCCTCATCTGCTACCGGCATTGCGGTGTGCTGTTCAAGCATGGCTGGCGTCACCAGCACAATCCCGCCTTCACTCAGCCGGTAGAGCGTATCGTCTTCGTCGGCGTCATAGCCAATGTGCGTGCCTGGCGGAATCACGCAGCCACGGTCGATGACCGCATTGCGAATTTTGCAGCCCTCACCGATACGCGCATCCGGCAACACGACGGTGCGCTCCAGACTGGCGCCCCGGCCAACCTGAACATTCGAGAACAGAAGCGACCGCTCCAGCGATGCGCTGTCCACAACACACGCACCAGACACCATCGAATTAGAAACATCCACATCCGCGGCCGGGTCCGAGCGCAGGAACCTGGCCGGCGGCAATTGCAGCTGATGCGTCAGGATCGGCCACTCCTGGTCATACAAGTCCAGCTCCGGTGCCGCGTCCAGCAACTCGAGGTTGGCAGCACAGAACGCATCGATGGTTCCGACGTCGCGCCAGTAAGCCTGAGCGCCGGTGTCAGGATCCCGGAACGGATAAGCGTGCACATGTGCGGACTCGATGATCTTCGGAATAATGTCGTGGCCAAAGTCGTGCGTGGAGTCTGGCTCGACTGCGTCGACGCTCAGTTCGTGAATCAGAAAGTCGACGTCAAAGACGTAAATGCCCATGGACGCCAACGCGCGGGATGGATCCCCAGGTATGGGTTTGGGCTCCGGCGGCTTCTCTTCAAACTCACGCACTCGCCAGGCTGCATCCACACCCAGAACACCAAACGCGCTCGCCTCCTCGCGAGGCACTTCCAGGCACGCCACGGTCATTTGCCCACCAGCGCGAACATGTTCCGCCAGCATCAACCCGTAATCCATCTTGTAGATATGGTCACCTGCAAGGATGACGACGTACTTGGGACGGTGGCTCTGGATGATGTCCAGGTTTTGATAGACCGCGTCTGCCGTCCCCAGATACCACGAGTTCGAAGTCATCTGTTGGGATGCTGGCAGCACCTCCACAAACTCGCCAAGGTTCGGGTTGAACATCGACCAGCCGTCCACGAGATGACGTATCAAGGAGTGCGCCCGGTACTGCGTCAACACGCCAATGCGGCGGATGTTCGAGTTGACGCAGTTGGAGAGCGGGAAGTCAATGATGCGGAACTTTCCGCCGAAGAACACGGCGGGTTTTGCACGCCAACGGGTCAGCTCATGCAGTCTGGTACCGCGCCCACCCGCCAGAATCAGCGCGAGCGTCTCGCGACTCAGCCTGCTGACAAATCTCGCGTCTTGCGTGTTCACACGTTGGTCCTGTCGCCACGCCCGTCATTTGGCGCGCCTGTGTTGGTTCTGCTCGCCAGATCCTGCTTCCACGAATCGTTTCCCGGCTCCGTTACGTCGGTCCGTGATGTCGATTCGCGTTCCCTATGCGCTAGCCCTGTCGCGTTACCGATCGAGTAGACGTCTCCGTACCCTAGTGTTGCTTCGATTTGTTGCGATATAGCGACAACAACGCCGTTTCCCGGTGCTCAAGATACCGCAGATATTGCTCCACCGTGTCGGCACTCGTAACGTCATCATGTCGGTCACGTCGCGCCCGCAATCCGGCAAAAATGTCACGCCAGCCGTGGTCAGCCGTGATCAGATCAAGGGAGATGTCAGCGACAACGTCGGCCAGCGATTGCTGTGCTCCAACGGCCAGGCGAATCCGCGCCCTGATGTGGCGCGCGACCTGGGCCGTGTTATGGGCGGCCCGACGGCAGTCCTCGGCGGAGTGGGTCGCAAACTCTGCTGCCCGCGTCGCGGAGAAGATGTCGCGGCCATCCAGAACTTTGCGCACAGCCTGGCGACGTGTGGTCACTTCGTTGTGTGACGGCACTACACCCAGCATCGCCAAAACCCCTACATTTCCGTTAGTTACGCATGCTGTGTATTGTTTCACATTAACTAAACGAAGTAACTACCTGTTCCTCAGTTACTCAGCCGACAGAAGCCAGGACACCGGAGCCGCCAAGGCTCCCGCTCCCAAGCGGTCACCCGCATCCCGACTAGCGGGTGAGGTTCTTCATCAGGCTGGAGGTATCCCAGCGCCCACCACCTTGCGCCTGAACATCTGCGTAGAGCTGATCAACCAACGCCGTCACCGGCAGCCGCGCGCCGTTGCGGTCCGCCTCTTCCAGACAAATCTTCAGGTCCTTGCGCATCCAGTCCACGGCAAAACCAAACTCGAACTCATCACGGGCCATCGTGTTGCCGCGATTCTCCATCTGCCAGGACTGTGCGGCGCCTTTGGAGATGACGTCCAATACCAGGTCGGCGTCCAGTCCCGCGCGCGTGGCAAAGTTAACGCCTTCCGACAAGGCCTGCACCAGGCCCGCGATGCAAATTTGATTGACCATCTTGCACAGTTGCCCGGCCCCGGCTGGCCCGAGCAACGTAACAGCGCGCGCAAACGACTGCATCGCCGGCTCAGCTTTCGCGAAGGTGCCTTCGTCGCCGCCAACCATGACTGTCAGGACACCGTTCTCGGCACCCGCCTGGCCGCCAGACACGGGCGCATCCAGAAAGCCGATCGATTTGCCCGCGGCAACCTCTGCCAACTCGCGTGCCACCGTCGCTGACGCCGTGGTGTGATCGATGTAGATACTGCCAGCCGCCATCGAGCTGAAAGCACCTTCCTCGCCGAGTACCACCTGGCGCACGTCATGGTCGTTGCCAACGCACGCAAACACCATGTCAGCTCCATCCGCCGCCGCCGCGGGTGTATCCGCAGAGCGTCCGCCATGTTCGGCGACCCACGCATCCGCCTTGGCGCGCGTGCGGTTGTAGACGGTGACGTCGTACCCCGCGCTCGCCAGATGTCCCGCCATCGGGTAGCCCATGACGCCCAAGCCAATAAATGCCACCGAGGCTTTGCCATCGCTCATTTTGTACTCCCTGAGTCAGTGTGCGTGAGGTTTTACTCACGGATGAGGTGCGGCAGCACGTCGGAACAAACGTGTTACCGGTTACGCGTTCAAGTCCGGGATCAGCATGCTTTCGAGGCGGCTGATCGAGTCTTTCATTTTAAGCTTGCGTGCCTTCATGCGCCGCAGCTGCAACTGGTCGGTGTAAGGGTTGTCGGAGAGCATGGCAATGACGTCGTCGAGATCGCGATGCTCCAGCTGGAGTGCATCGATCCGACTCTCGATAATCGCCCGTTCTTCGTCGTTCATATCGCTCTTGTGCGCGCGCACCTGATACCGCTGATGCGCGCGCTCTAGTTTACCGCCGACGCAGCGTTCCAATCCACCGGATGACGATGCGCCTCGAGACCGGTAGGCTCGTCACTTTGCAGCGCAATGCCGGTCAAGCGAATGCCACAGCAGAGCTCGTTCAACGACATTCACCAGTTCTGGTTTGGCGAAAACGACGGACTGACGCCGCCCGCGGACAAGGCCGATATGTGGTTTGGTAATGGCCGCGCTTACGACGACACTATCCGGGCACGTTTTGGCGCACTACTGGACTTCGCCGCGGCTGGCAGCTTCGATAGCTGGAGAGACGAGCCGCGGAGCTCGCTCGCGCTCATCCTCGTCCTGGACCAGTTCCCGCGACACGTGCACAGGGACAGTGCGCGCGCTTTTGCCTACGATGCCAAGGCGCGTGAGGTCTGCTTGAGTGGTATCGCGACCGGTCATGATTTCGCGCTGACGCCACTAGAGCGTTCGTTTTATTACATGCCGCTCGAGCACGCCGAAGACCGCGCGTTACAAGAACGTTCCGTCGCATTGTTTCAGTCCTTGCGAGACACGGCCGGCGAGGACGTCAGGGAAGCGTACGAACACACGCTGCATTACGCGGTTGCGCATCGAGATATCGTTGTTCGGTTTGGCCGTTTTCCGCATCGCAACGAATTATTGGAGCGCGAGATGACAGCTGAAGAGGCGGATTTCCTGAGCCAGCCAGATTCGTCTTTTTTGTGAGATTTCAAGATCCGCTCCCTGGTGGCGATAACTAAACCATGGACGCCGACCAGAGCAGAGTCATGGGACAAGACAGCGCAAGCGAATCTAGTAACGCCGCGACGCACACCATTGCGGCCGTAACGCTGGTGGCGTTGACACCGGAAGCAGATGCATGCCTGGGGCATCGTCCCTCAGTTACCTTCACCCAATTTCCGATCCGCATAGGTCGGGAGTCTCGCGCCAAGCCTGGGCTCATCAAAACCTTGCTGGGTTTTGACGATCGTCGTCAGCCGACAGCGGCCGTGCCAAACAACGACCTGTACCTGTTCGATGATTCGCCGGCCAAACATATCTCGCGCGAGCATCTGCGTATCGACTGGCGCGATGGCGAGTACTGGGTGACTGACCGTGGCAGTGCCTGCGGCACGGTCGTCGGCGAGCACTACATCGGCGGCGGACGCACGGGCGGCAGCGCCGTTATTCATCA
>MDTA01136318.1_pt1 | contig 12890 bp, 12 predicted proteins | sample 811151 | NCBI WGS metagenome assembly MDTA01 (sample SAMN05326648, study PRJNA326480) | marine metagenome | isolation source: seawater | place: Indian Ocean: South | collected 2010
CAAACACCAACAACACCAACACCAACTAACAACTAACAACTAACAACTAAAATAATAAAACCCTTCAAAAACATCATCTAACGATTACGGGTGCTTTGCGGGCAATGTTGCCCATGGCGTACCCACGGCCGCCGCAGGCAGCGACCGCATCACTCTTCGGGCCCGTCATTACTGGGGTTTTCACCAGTCTCGGCTAGTGACTCAACATCACCCGCTTCGCGCACCACCCGCAGCAACTTGGTCGCCAACACCAGTTTGTGGCGCTCGTCGAGGTTCTCGTATTCGCCATGGAACACGACCGCTCTGACGGCTTCCTGGACCGGCTCAGACACCTCCACCTTAGCGATGTCGGGCAGCGCCTTTCGAACATCGTCTCGACCAACACTTCTTCAGCCGAGCGTTCTCTTGCTCCATAGCCCGAAGGCGTTTTGCGTCCGAGACATCCATTCCCCCAAACTTGCTGCGCCAGGCTTAGAACGACGCATCGGAGAATCCGTGCTTGCGGCACAAGTCCTTCACGCTAACGCCGCCTTCGGGTTCAGGCAGAAAGGCAATTACCCGTTCGTCTGAGAATCGCTTCTTCATGTCCGTCTTCCTCTTGGAACACGGACTTTACTAAGTTCGGCCTGGACCGGATATCGGGGAGCACGTCAGGACGGCGATTAACAAATTCGCGGTCGCACGGAATTCGTAGGGAATGATGTCATCAACGTTGCGGTGAATGTGCAAAACACTGGCGTTGGTATTCCGAGGACGCGCTGCCAAGTGTATTCGAGTCGTTCACCCAGGCTAACAGTTCAACCACGCGCATATACGGCGGTACTGGACTTAGGCTCGCTAACTACAAACAACTTTGTGAGCTGATCGGTAGTGGTATCGACGTTGCACGCCGTAGTGGTTACGGCAGCACGTTTACCTTCAACGCAATATTGGGGTCAGAGGAAAAGCCTGAGTCTCCTGATCCAGATGTACGCGTCCTTGCAGGTTGTAACGTGATTTTTGTCGACATGCACGATACGTCGTAATGACGTTTGTTAGGTCAGCTCTCGCCTTGGCAGATGCTAGCCCACCGGTTCCATACGCTCACCGAGGCAGAACGCGCAATACAAGCCTCTGCGCACCCATTTGTGACGTGCTGGTTGTGAGCTTGCGGAATGCGACGAGTGACGACCAGATAACGCGAATCGACAGTTTGACAACGTCGCTTGATGCGCCGGCGGTATTGTTGGTATCGCACGCGATGCGTGGTGAGTTTACAAATTTGCACGACACAACAATCGCCAGCGTTCTTACCAGACCAACGCGCGGGTCGCACCTTGCTTACACACTATCAACATTAGTCGAAGGCGCCGTCGAAACTAGTCCTGCGAAGATCACCAAGCACACCATCTCTGAGGCCGAAACCACGTCGCGCCTACACATCGTGTTAGCCGAGAATAATGCGGTGAATCAGACAATAGCGGTAAAGATGTTAGAAAAGCCTAATCAAAGCGTCGACGCTGCCAAAAATGCCGCGCGCGCTTTGGAGGCGTTACAGGCGCAACGTTATAACCTCGTCCTGATATATTGCCAGCTGGAGGAAATGGACGGGTTCGCCGCAACGCACAAATTAGTGCGATCGCCCTTCAACGTACTGCGACATGCTAATCATGGCGATGACTGCAAACTCAATGGCTAGTGATCGCTAGCGCTGCCAGAAGCCAATATGTACGACTACTTCAGAGCAAGCCGATTACCCGCGAGTTCGTAGAACAAAGGATCGCGCGGTGCGCCGGACAGCCAGACGAACGCGTGCGGCGAAGTCGACATATCGATGTACTATTTTGTCGCGTCGCCTTCAGAGACAAACTATCTAGCGGCCCCAGTCCTCGCCGCGAACTTGTGCCAAGAAACATCGTTCTAGTCGATTCTTAGGTCTGTCAAAACGAGAATCAAATACAACGCGGTTTGATTTCCCGCGTTGACCGGCAAAGTAGGAAACATCTTTCTAGGGTTCGAATATTGTTGTGGACGAAAGATATGTGATTGCTGTTGGGTAAAAGCTGGCGAGCTTCGCCAGACAGGTTACGCTGACATATAACGTCGCGAACCTGAGCAAGTCTATACGTGAGGGTTTGGATATGGAAGCAATGAAATCAATAAGACGATGGGTCACGCTGGTCGGTGGTCTAACACTGGCAGCTACTGTCGCACATGCGCAAGAAGGCACGCTTGTTGTCGCGCTAGATTCCCTCGGCTCACAGAGCCTGGATCCTATCCAGGAGGGCCGACCAGGTCACGCTCATTACCAGGCGCCTATCTACGATTCGCTCGTCGGCTTCGACCTTGAAAAAGGTGGCACAGGCCCCGGTGTTGCGGAACGCTGGGAACTGGCTGATGGCGGTAATAGTTGGGTGTTTCACCTGCGCAAAGACGTTAAGTGGCACAACGGGGATCCGGTTACCGCGCATGACGTTAAATTTAGTATCGAGCGGACGATGTCCAAAGATTCTATCGCCTCGCGCGCGGCGCAGCTGCGCCGCAACGTGAAGAGTATCGAGGTTGTGGACGACTACACCGTCAAGATCTTCACCAAAGGCGTGCAAATTTACTTCCCAACTGGACTCAGCCGCGCAGTGTTTCAGGAAGGGCAACTGATGCCCAAGAAGTACATTGAAAAAGTTGGCGAGAAAGGATTTCGTAAGAATCCCGTTGGCAGCGGACCTTGGAAGTTCGTGAAAAGCGTCCCTGGTGATTACATCGAGTACGAAGCGGTTGACCATCCTCATTGGCGCGGTAAACCAAAGTTCAAAAGGTTGAAGATCCTACTAGTACCGGAAGAAAGTACGCGCGTCGCTATGGTGCGCACAGGCGAAGCGGCGATTGCTTCGATTAGCCCGGAAGCGATCGAGGAAGTGAAAGCCGCCGACATGAAGGTCATTTCGGTACCAGCAACTATGCAGGCGATCTACCAATTTTGGGGCTTGTATCAGGACAAGTTTAAGAACTCTCCTCTGAACGACATTCGTGTCCGGGAAGCCTTGTCACTTGCTATCGATCGTCAAGCGATCATTGATCACGTGATGTACGGCCAGGCTAGTTGGCCACGGCCATTTGCCTCATTCGGTTACAGCGTCGATATGGACACCGAGCGTTGGAAACAATGGTCAGAACAGGCGCTACGCTACGATCCGAAACGGGCGAAAGAATTGTTGGCAGAAGCTGGTTACGCCGATGGTTTCGAGCTGGCGTTCGCCAATACGGCGTTACCTGGCACACCCTACATGACGCAAATCGGCCTGGCCGTCGCGGATTTCTGGAACAAGATCGGCGTCAAAGTGAAACTCACTAATTATGAGTGGGGCGCATTCCGTACCCTGAACCGTGGTGATCAAAAGAAGTTGGCTGGCGGTGCGTCGATGTTTCGTACGGCTGGACGTCCGATTTCGGTGACGCGCTATAACGTTGCTTACGGCCAGAAGAGTCCTCATCGCCTGATCGGTAACGAAGAAATCTGCCCGCAGCTCTGCCAAGATTATAAGAAACTTTACGGTGAAGTCATAACCGAGCAGGATGCGGCAAAACGGGCACTTAAGACTGATGCGATGATCAAGCTTGGTGCCGATGCGTGGATCGCGGTGCCGATTCTAGAAGGGATGGGCTATTGGGCGGTTAATCCGAAGTCGGTCGGTGCATTCAAACCGATCCCTGGTCGCCACGAGTTCGGTGACGTTTTTGAACGGATTCCGCTTCCCGGTCAAAAGAACTGGTAGTTGCGCGAAATCGTGACTTGAATCCCGCGGTCAGCACGCAGTTGCTGATCGCGGCAACACATAAGAAGCAACCAAGAAATTAGCGGCCATGCAGCGATACATTCTGCGGCGATTTGGCCAGGGTGTCGTGATGCTGGTGCTGGTCACGACGCTGGTTTTTTTCGTCGGCAGACTGACCGGTAACCCGGCTGATCTACTGCTCCCAGAAGAGGCTACAGAGGAGGAGCGTAAGGCCTTGATCGAGACACTTGGTCTCGACGCACCGCTCTGGGAGCAATTCGGGCTCTTCTGGGTCAACGCGGCGCAGGGTGACCTAGGCGACTCCATCCGCTACCGCGAATCAGCTGTCGACGTATTTTTCTCGCGTCTGCCAAATACACTGGCGATGGTGCCTTTAGCGATGGGCGTGGCAATTGCGCTGGCGATTCCGCTCGGCATACTCTCCGCATTAAGACGCGGTAGTTTGCTCGACAAGGTGTCCGGCACGATTGCGGTGCTTGGCATCGCTACACCCAATTTCTGGCTTGGCATTCTGCTCATTTACTTCTTTAGCGTACAGCTTGGCTGGCTGCCTTCTGGGCGCATGGGTGGTCCTGCGCACTACGTGTTACCAACCATCACGCTCGGTACGTTTCTGGTCGCCGGTTTCATGCGGCTTATTCGCTCTAGCATGCTCGAAGTTCTCGATACGGAGTTTGTGAAGCTTGCGCGCATAAAAGGCATGAGCGAGACGGTCGTAATCTGGAAACACTGCTTACGCAACGCGCTCATCCCGGTGCTCACGCTGTGGGGCGTGTTTATGGGTCAGCTAGTAACCGGCGCGATCGTAACGGAAACCGTTTTTGCATGGCCTGGGATCGGACGATTGACCTACGAAGCCGTCATCTTCCGAGATTATCCGCTGCTACAAGCGGTCATCATTATGGACGCGATTTTGATCCTCGTGATAAATCTGATTGTAGACGTGCTGTACGCATACATCGACCCAAGGATCAGGCTCAGCTAATGCGCACACTACCTTGGACTTCGATGTTTATTATCTTGAGCATGGTCGTCTTCGCGCTGCTTGCGCCATGGCTTTCACCACACTCGCCTATCGATCAATCGCTATCGAGCAAACTGCTGCCGCCGTTCTGGGAGCCCAAAGGCTCGCTAACTTACATTCTTGGGACGGATCAGTTCGGTCGGGACATCTTGTCCCGGATGTTTCATGGCGCGCGCGTTAGTCTCATCGTGACGACACTTGCGCTGACGGTTGGCGGTGGGGTTGGCCTCATCATCGGCATCGTCTCGGGTTACGTCGGCGGGCGCCTTGATAGCATCTTGATGCGCGTCGTAGACGCCGCCATCACATTTCCGTCGATCCTGTTTGCGTTACTTCTTGCTGTAACTATGGGACAGGGCTTGATGACGTTAGTCATTGCCATCAGCTTGTTGCTTTGGGCCGGTTTTGCCCGCGTGATACGCGGAGAAGTCTTGGCGCTGAAAGAGCGAGAGTTTGTGGCGCTTGCCAAGACACACGGCTGTTCTCCGACCCGTATTATGGCAACGCACATTTTGCCGAACGTATTGAACACATTCATGGTATTGCTGACGCTGAACGTTGGCGTCGTGATCGTCGCCGAAGCCTCGCTTAGCTTTCTGGGCGCTGGCATTCCACCGCCCACGCCGTCGTGGGGCCTGATGGTTGCCGAGGGACGCGGCAAGATTACTAGCGCTTGGTGGTTATCGTTGATACCTGGCATTGCCATTACGCTGGTGGTGCTCGCCTTCAACCTGTTCGGCGATTGGTTACGTGATCGTTTGGACCCAAAACTTCGGCAACTATAGATGTGTATTTCCACTGCCCATACCGAATTAGGGGCATCATTCTTATGACCGCAGTGTCACCCACGACCGAGCCGAATACGGTCGCGCCGCCTTCCTCGCGTGGGCAACCAGTATTAGAAGTGCGCGATCTGCATACGCACTTTTTCCTCCGACGTGGCATCGTTAAGGCGGTCGACGGTGTCAGTTTTAAACTTCACAGCGGTGAGGTGCTTGGCTTGGTCGGCGAGTCCGGCTGCGGTAAAAGCTTGACGGCGTTATCGATCTTGAGGCTAGTACCAAAGGGCGCTGCGCGCACAGTAAAAGGCGAGGTCCTTTTGGATGCTCGCGATCTACTGACTTGTTCGGAACGCGAGATGCGCGACGTGCGTGGGCGTGAGATCACGATGATTTTGCAAGACCCGCAGACTTCTTTGAATCCAGTTTTTACCATTGGTAATCAATTACGCGAAGCCCTTGGCAAAATCAAAGATACCACGCAGACATTGACCGATCGTGCGATCGACAAGCTGAGGAGTGTCAAGGTTTCCGCCCCTACCGAGCGAGTCGTGCAATTTCCGCACGAATTGAGCGGTGGCATGAAACAGCGCGTTGTTGGGGCTATTGCGATGAGTTGCGAACCGCGAGTCCTCATTGCAGACGAGCCAACGACGGCGTTGGACGTCACCATTCAACTGCAGTACCTGCAACTATTGAAGGAACTACAGCGGAGTCGTTCGATGGCAATGTTGTTCATCACCCACGACTTCGGCGTGGTCGCGAAAATGTGCGACCGGGTAGCTGTTATGTACGCTGGTCGCATTGTTGAAACTGGGCCCGTACGAACCCTCTTTGACGCCCCCGCACATCCGTATACACAGGCGCTGATTGCATCGGTGCCGAAGGTTGAGCAACACACCGAGCGACTGCGCACAATTGAAGGGCAACCGCCCGTGTTATCCGAACTTCCTGATGGGTGTCGTTTTGCGTCACGATGTCCGCACTCGGACGACCGCTGTCGGAGCGAGTACCCACCGGTGTTCAAGATAAGTGCAGCGCACGAATCCGCATGCTGGAAGCTGGCTGAGACATGAGCACGCCCTTGCTTCAAGTCGACCGCTTGTCGAAGTTCTATCCGTTCCGAAGAGGTCTGCTGTTCGCACGCACGGTTGGCCAGATAAAGGCTGTAGACGATGTAAGTTTCGAGTTGCATGCCGGCGAAACTCTTGGGCTCGTTGGTGAGTCGGGGTGTGGTAAGACCACCACATCCAAGTTAATACTTAATCTGGAGCAACCTACGAGCGGCGTAGTCCGTCTCAACGGGGAAGCCATCGACTCGCTAGTTGGGGAAATGCTGGCTAGCTACCGCGCTAAGGTGCAAGCGGTGTTTCAGGATCCGTGGTCGTCGCTTAACCCGCGCATGACTGTGGGGAGGATCATTGCTGAGTCATTGATCGCCACCGGTTGGGGAACCAAGGCTCAAAGGCGCGCCCGAGTGAACGAGTTGCTGGCGCAGGTCGGATTGCGCTCCGAACACGCCGGTCACTATCCCCACGAATTTAGCGGTGGCCAGCGCCAACGTGTTGCGATCGCAAGTGCACTCGCGTCGAGACCAGGGCTCATTGTCCTAGACGAGCCGGTATCAGCGCTGGACGTTTCCATTCGTGCGCAGATGATGAACCTATTAAAGGACATCCAAGCTGACGATGGCGTTGCTTATGTGCTGGTGGCGCATGATCTGGCGACTGTCAGGTATATGTCCAACTAAACGGCCGTTATGTATCTTGGCCGCATGGTTGAATATGCACCGACAGAAACACTGTTCGAGCGTGTTAGGCACCCCTACACCCAAGCGCTGCTGTCGGCGGTTCTTCCAGACCATCCCGATCGGCAGAGCGACGAGGTCGTAGTGTCGGGCGAGGTGCCATCACCGATGGATCCGCCACCGGGTTGTCGGTTCCACACACGGTGTCCTTTCGCAGAACCTCGCTGCTCTGCGGAAGAACCGCCGCTGGTTGAACTAAGCGCGCGACATTTTGTTGCGTGCCACCTCGTCGAACCATGAGCTATCAACGCGCTGATGAAGCGCCCGAATTCCACTGAGGATGTCAATATGTCATTTGTTGAAACAGAGATTCACGGACAAGTGATGGTGGTGCGCCTAAATCGTCCAGAGCGCCTGAATGCGCTTAGTGCCGTCATTCGTGAAGGCATGGCTGAGGCGTTTTCCGAGTTGCGTAACAACGACGCGTTGGAAGTCGGCATTCTGACCGGTACCGGGCGTGGCTTTTGTGCCGGGGAAGACATGAAAGAGTCGTTGGAACGTGGCGCTCCCGGTTCGCCGCAGCCGAAACTTTCAGACCCTTTCATGGACGGAACCTTAGAAAAACCTGTGATCGGCGCCATTAACGGTTTTGCGATGGGGGGCGGTTTCATGTTGGTTGAACGAACGGATCTGCGCGTTGCTGCTAAAGGTGCGGTGTTCGAGGTTTCCGAGGCGAAAAGGTGGCTGCTAGGTGGCTACAACCACGGCTTCCTAGCGGGTTTGCCACATCCAATCGCGACAGAGATGGCGTTGGGTTTTCGTTTCACGGCCGAAAGACTGTACGAAGTGGGGTTTCTCAACCGTCTTGTGGAAGCTGATGACGTGCTGCCAATAGCGCTCGAAATGGCCGATCATCTGTTGACTTTGCCGCCCGCATCCAGGGTTAACACGATCTATATGATGCGCCAGATGTTGCCACGAGTATCCGCGCCGTTGGGTCGACTAGCCGATGCGCTGCATCAGCACGGGTGTCAGGAAGACCGCATGGAATCGCGTTTGGCTTTCGCGGAGAAGCGCAAGCCAAACTACAAGGGGTGGAATGACCCGGAAGACCGGTATCGCATGCCTACCTTAGCTTCGGTCGCGGAGTCCAAGGGGGATGACTAAGCGTGCCGGGCCGCTGGCGGACGTCAAAGTCGTAGCTTGTTCAACCGCGCAGGCGGGTACGGTCCCGTATATGCTAATGGCTGACCTCGGTGCGGAAGTTATCAAAATCGAAGTGCCCGAGAGAGGTGATAACGGACGTAGGGCCGGTGAGCAGATCGGCGGCTTTAGTTCGTTTTTTGAAACTAACAACAGAGGCGTGAAGAGCCTCACGCTCAATCTCAAGTCTGACGAAGGTCGCGAGATCTTGTATAAGCTTGTGGCAGAGGCTGACGTTTTTGGACAAAATTTTCGCCCCGGTGCTGCTGAGAAAAACGGGTTCGGCTATGACACGCTCAAGGCAGTCAACCCGGCGCTGGTCTACGCCTCTATATCCGGCTACGGCAGGCTTGGTCCACATGCACACTTACCTGGTACTGACGCGGTGGGTCAGGCTCTTGGCGGCATAACGGAAGCGTATGCAGGACCCGGTGAGTCAATGCGCACGGGCGTTGTGTCCGTTGCGGACGAGTCGTGCGCGATGCTTACTTTTGGGGGCGTACTTGCCGCACTGCACTGTGCGCGCACTACCGGAGTGGGGCAAAAGGTCGAGACGTCGCTGGTTGGCGCAACGGTGCGTTTGATGGGCTGGACCTTGACCACGACGATGTGGCGGGACGCGAATCCGATAACCGGAGCCCGTATTAACGGCACGCGCGAGCGCCCTGGCATCGCCGCCAGTTTTGATGACGTTAACGGCAAGCCGTTGGTCTTCCAGTTGGAAAGCCGCCATTGGAAGCCGGCGATGGAGGCGTTGGGGTTCTGGGCAATGCTCGAGAGCCGAGGCGCCGCTGATCTCGGCCTCGCGCTCATCTCAGAAGAAAAACGAGACTTGATACTTTCGACGCTCGCAGAGCTATTTGCGGCGGACACGCGCGAGCGCTGGCTTGAAGCATTGCGCGGAGCGGATATCGTCTCGGCACCGATCAATACCTTACTAGAGTCTTCGAACGATCTTGACGTCGTTGCTAACGGTTATGTTACTGAAGTCGAGTACGCTGGCGTTGGCCCGCTTAAGGTGCATGGGACGCCCTGGCAGTTTTCCGAGACGCCGGTAGCGATCGGTCGCGCGCCTAAGCTCGGTGATCACAACGCTGAGATACTCGGGCGACTGGGGTACGGTGAAGCGCAGATTGCCGAACTCGCAGAGCGAAACGTAATCTAGGCATACCAAATCGGGTTAAGTCGGGATGAGGCGTTCGCTTTAGATCGCGTCTCTCAGCGCGTGTCTGTTCCGCACGCGCTCAGGCTTGAGGTTTCTTAGCACGGATATGGAGAAAGTAGGTGACGATAGAAGCGGCCTGCGAGTTGGGATTCGCGTTGATTTGCTCCTCGGTGGGCCACGGTTCCTTTTACTCTTCAATCTGAAAGCTGGCGTTGCTCTTCATGTTGAGCCATTGGCTCAAGGTCCGCGTAAATCTCGGCAGTATGAAATCGCTATGTGTAGCCCTTAGGTTTATGGACACCTTCGAGAAGTTTCACTGTTCTACTTCGCATTCCTGGGCTCGAAATTGGTGGCCACTTCGACGGCGGTGGTGTGCACAAATTGTTGGCGGTGATAACCGATCCGCAGAGCATCACTTCGATTCTCGCGCACCCGGCTAAGCGAGAAGCCCGAGCACCACCGGTGGCGGCGTGACCGCAGTCTCATTCGTCTCGAACCGAAGCGGCGCGCATCTGACCAAGCAGCTATCGGCTCAGCTGCGCGGCCGTATGGATGCGGCGCCGAGCCTGTCAGCCCGACACCTACGTCGCTGTCAGTCGGCATTCCCCTGCAATTCCACCCACGCTCACTGCGACCCAGACGTGGGGTCAGAGCACAAGGCGATACTCGTGGTGGCACGCGGATTGCCGGTTTGTATTTCCTATTTGCTCTACGTCGACTTGCTGCTGTGCGATTCGGATTCCGTCGCCGCGGTAAGAAACGCCACGTGTACCACCTACCGGGCGGTGGCACACGAGTAGATACTCCCGCCGTGGGCGTACACGGCGTGTAGATCAATGGTACGCGAGTCGATGATAAAGCCGCCGTCAAGGGCGGCGGTGAAAAGCCTGGACCACTGTTGCGGGACTTCGATAGCTAGGCGCGTGACTCACGGCTAGCATTACGGACGAGGTAATCCGTAATGCCCACGAAGCGTTTCCGCTTCGTACGCGGTTCGAAACAATCCGCGACGTTGCAGAATCGGAACCACTGCGTCGACGAAGGCGTCTAGCATTTCTGGGATGACTGGAGGCATCAGGTTGAAACCGTCAGCGGCGCCATCTTCATACCATGACTGCATTGCGTCTGCCGTCTGTTCAGGTGTCCCGGCAAATGTGAAATGCCCGCGGGCTCCGGCCAGGGTCGCTAACAGCTGTCGCAATGTGGGTGATTCGTTGCGTACTTTATTGACGATAATCTCGGTGCGGCTGCGCGCGGCTTGCACGGTTGCCGGGTCAGGAAAATCGTCCACGGTGAGTGGCCGATCCATTGGCAGGTGCGAGAAGTCGTGCCCACCGAATCGCCCGGACAACCGCTGTCGGCCAAGTTCCGGGTCAGCGAGTTCGTTCATCTCGCGAGTCAGGCGATGCGCTTCCTCTTCGGTGCCGGCGATGACGGGGCTAAATCCCGGAAGGATGACGGCATGCTCGGGGTTGCGGCTAAACCGGTGAGTCCGCTCTTTAAGATCGTGGTAGAAAGCTTGCGCGGTCGCCTTCTCTAAGTGAGCGGTAAAGATGGCCTCAGCATGTCGGGCCGCGAAGTCCCTGCCCGCCTCGGAAGAACCAGCTTGCACCAATACCGGCCGCCCTTGTGGGCTCCGCGGGATGTTCAGCGGGCCGGCAACTTGGTAATGCTCGCCGACGTGATTGATGGCACGCACTTTCGAGGGTTGGGCGTACAGCCCTCCATCTCGATCATCCAGAATCGCGTCGTCGTCCCAGCTATCCCATAACGCCTTGGTTACCCGTACGTATTCCTCTGCTCGCTCATAGCGATCGGCATGGGAAACTTGCGCGCTTCCACCAAAATTTCCGGCTGCGGCGGTTGACCAACTCGTGACAATGTTCCAACCCACTCGGCCGCGGCTTATATGGTCGATCGAGCAGAACTGGCGCGCCAGGTTGTACGGTTCCGTGTAGGTCGTGGAGGCCGTAGCAATGAGGCCGATGGTCTCGGTCGTCGCAGCCAGCGCGCTCAGTACAGCGATGGGCTCGAGCCACGTGTGCGCGCTATTTCCTAAGAATTCTCCGACACCCAGAGTGTCAGCAAAGAACACCGAGTCGAACAGGCCCGCCTGCGCTTTTCGGGTTGCCTCTAGGTAATAGTTGAAGTCAGTCAGTGGGAGAGGGGAGGCACCTGGGTGGCGCCAAGAGGCTTCGTGATGCCCTCGGCTCTGAATAAACAAATTGATGTGGAATGGTCCTTTTCGTGCCATCGATGCCTAACCTTCTATTTGTGCTAGCTGAAGAAAGACTAAGTCAGGGTGCGGAGAACGTCAGCCCGACACCCAACTTGCCGCGGACATGTGCGCTACGTATCGAACAGAAACCGAATGACTTCGTCGGACCCGGACAATCCACCAGCGCGTGCGTCTATCAACTGGTACAACTCTCTGGTCAGTGACATTACTGGCATTGCTTGTCCAACTGCACGACCACTATCAACGGCCGCACTCAAATCTTTGATGCCATGAAAAGTACGCACCGGATACTCCACTGGTCACCGGAATGAGAATACTTGACTTCCTGTTCCCGCTCGCAAAAGGCGGTGCTGCAGGTATTCCAGGGCCATTCGGTTCAGGAAAGACAGTAACACAGCAGTCTCTTGCAAAGTACTCAGACGCTCAACTTGTAGTATACATCGGCTGTGGTGAAAGAGGCAATGAGATGACAGAAGTTTTGGACGAATTCCCTCACTTGATTGATCCAAACACAGGAAAGCCATTGATGAACAGAACTGTTATGATTGCTAATACCTCAAACATGCCTGTTGCTGCAAGAGAAGCTTCTGTATATACTGGAATTACAATTGCTGAGTACTTTAGAGATATGGGCTATGATGTTGCGTTGATGGCCGATTCTACGTCTCGTTGGGCTGAAGCTATGCGTGAAATTTCATCTCGTTTGGAAGAAATGCCTGGAGAAGAAGGTTATCCTGCATATCTGTCCTCAAGAATTGCTGAGTTCTATGAAAGAGCAGGTCGTGTTGAAACCTTGAATGGCGACGATGGCTCTGTAACTGTAATCGGTGCTGTGTCTCCACCAGGTGGGGATATTTCAGAACCGGTTTCACAAGGTACACTGAGAATTGTAAAGGTTTTCTGGGGTCTAGATGCAGGGCTTGCAAGACAAAGGCACTTCCCTGCTATTAACTGGCTGAA
>MDTA01074212.1_pt1 | contig 12889 bp, 8 predicted proteins | sample 811151 | NCBI WGS metagenome assembly MDTA01 (sample SAMN05326648, study PRJNA326480) | marine metagenome | isolation source: seawater | place: Indian Ocean: South | collected 2010
AAGAGAAGTTTAAAAAGCTTGTTAAAAAATTTCACCCTGATATGAATGCTGGAAATAAAAAATTTGAGGAGAAGCTTAAAATAATTACTTTAGCTTATACTCAACTTAAAAACACATATAGAGAAAAAATTGGTACCAAATATTAATATTACTCCAGATATAAAGCTTTCCGTAAAGCAAACTTTCGGGATTGAAAGTGATATGGAAATTGAAGGATTTTCAAAAAAAAGTGAATTTGTTCCTGAAATTGATAAAGGATATAAATTCGACAAAGACACAACTTTAGCAGTTTTGTCTGGTTTTTCATTTAACAAAAGAGTGCTGGTACAAGGATATCATGGTACAGGAAAATCAACGCATATAGAACAGATTGCTGCAAGATTGAATTGGCCCTGTATAAGAGTAAACTTAGATAGTCACATAAGTAGAATTGACTTAATTGGTAAAGACGCAATTGTCATTAAAGAGGGCAAACAAGTAACAGAGTTTAAAGAGGGTATTTTACCCTGGTCAATTCAAAACCCGGTGGCCTTAGTATTTGATGAGTACGATGCTGGTAGGCCAGATGTAATGTTTGTAATACAAAGAGTTTTGGAATCTGAAGGAAGTTTTACTTTATTAGATAAAAATAAAGTTTTAAAGCAAAATAAATTTTTTAGATTATTTGCTACATCTAACACAATTGGTTTAGGAGATACAAGTGGGCTATATCATGGTACTCAGCAAATTAACCAAGGACAAATGGATAGATGGAATATTGTTACTACTCTAAATTATCTAGCGCTTGAAAAAGAAATGGAAATAGTTTTATCAAAAAATAAAAATATGAATAATAACAAAGGAAAAGAAGTTATTTCTAATATGATAAAAGTTGCTGCATTGACTAGAAAAGGATTTATTGCTGGTGATATTTCAACAGTTATGAGTCCTCGAACCGTTATCCATTGGGCTGAGAATAGTCAAATTTTCAAAGATATTGGATATTCATTTAGAGTTACTTTTTTAAATAAATGTGATGATGTTGAAAAAAATACTATTGCTGAATATTATCAAAGATGTTTTGGGGAAGATTTACCCGAATCCTTGATAAATATTCAAATCTAAATGAAAAAAGACGAAAATTTAAAAGAAAAATTTAAACAGGCTTTAATATCAACAGTAAAAGCAATATCAGAAGATTTTAACCAAGTAGCAAATATAGAGAAAAAAAATAATAGCTCAAAAAATTATAATTTTTTCGAATTAGACAATTTAGATAATAAAAATGATTTTTTAAAATTTAGAGCAGAGACCGATTCTGAAGCTTTAAAAAGAAAATTTTCAAATAAAAAAATATACTTAAAAAACTTACCAACAAAACCTACTTTAAAATCATTATATAATATATCGGAAAAGATAAGATATGAAAAACTAGGGACTAAAATGTTGGAAGGAATAAACAAAAATTTAATTGAAAACTATAATCATAAAATTAATTTAAAAAGAAAAGATCAACTCAAAACAAGAGAAGACACAACAATTACTGAAGCTTTTGAGATTTATATGCTCAAAAATTTTTTAAATATAAAATTTAATGATACTTGTGAAAAAATTTTAAGTTTTTGGGAGGACGAATTTAGAAAAAGTTTTGGTAAACATTTAAACTATTTAAAACAAAACTTAGAAAATCAAGATCTTTACAGCTCTAAATTTATTGAAATTTTAAATGAATTAGATTTTATAGAGAAAGATGAAGAGGAAAAAAACGAGCAAAATCAAAAAGAAAATGATCAAAATAATCAACAGAATGCAGAGTCCAATAATGAAACAAATGAAAATCAAGATCAAAATGAAAAAGAAAATCAATCTACATCGGATACCGATTTGGACGTCAATGAGTTTAGAATGGAAGAACAACTCTTTGATACAGAAAGTGATCAACAAAGCTCGGAGAACATAATTCAAAAACTTAACACGACTAAGGGTGAAAATGAGTATAAAATTTATACTAAAGAGTTTGATGAAATAGAAAAAGCAGAAAATTTAGAAGAGGCAGAAGAAATATTAAAACTAAGAAGAAATCTAGATCAACAATTAATTAATTTTAAAGATTTAATTATTAAATTAGCAAATAAGTTACAGAGACAATTAATGGCTAAACAAAACAGATCTTGGGATTTTGATTTAGAAGAGGGACTTTTAGATAGTTCAAAGTTACCAAGAATAATTATAGATCCATATAACTCACTATCTTTCAAAAAAGAAAAAGATCTTGAATTTAAAGATACAGTTGTAAGTTTATTGATTGACAACTCAGGCTCAATGAGGGGAAGGCCAATAACGATTGCTGCACTTTGCGCCGATATTCTATCTAGAACACTAGAAAGATGTTCTGTTAAAGTTGAAATTCTTGGATTTACCACAAAAAACTGGAAAGGTGGAAAATCTAGAGAAACATGGAATAAAAATGGAAAAATAAAAAATCCAGGACGTTTGAATGACCTAAGACATATAGTTTATAAGAGTGCTGACAGTCAATGGCGTCAATCAAAAAAAAATTTAGGTCTTATGCTTAAGGAAGGAATACTTAAAGAAAATATTGATGGTGAGGCGATTATGTGGGCTTACAGTAGATTGAGAAAAAGAAAAGAAGAGAGGAAAATCTTAATGGTAATATCTGATGGAGCACCCGTGGATGACTCAACTTTATCTGTTAACTCTGGTGATTATTTAGAGAAACATTTAAAAAAAGTAGTAAAATATGTTGAAAGTAAAGATGATATTGAAATATTAGCTATAGGGATAGGCCATGATGTTTCAAGATATTATAGTAGAGCTATTAAAATTACTGATGTGCAAGAATTAGGAGATGTAATGATAAGTGAATTAAGTTCTCTTTTTAAAAACAATAGACATTTAAATTAAAGTCCAATTAAATCTTTGTTATTCCATTTAATTATTACCTCAGCACCATTTCGAGTTATTGAATTTCTGCATGTAACTTTTGCATAATTTCTTTCTAATAATGTTCCTCCAATAAAAATTCCTAAACCAAGTCCAGATTTATCAATATAGTTTATTTGTTTTGTTTTTATATAAGGTTCTCCAATTTTATCTAAAATATCCTTTGGAAAACCATCCCCATCATCTTCAATTATAACTTCAGTAATTTCACTATCTGAATTTATTGTTATAAATATTTTTTCTTTTGCAAATTTATTAGCGTTGCCAATAAAATTTCTCAATCCATATATAATCTCAATAGATCTCTTTAATTTTATAGGATTTGTATCTTGATTATTTTGAAAAAAAAATTTTTTTTTACTTATAGATTGAAACGATCTAATAATTTCATTTATATAGTTAGATAGTGTCAGTTCATATTCAATAAAATCATCTTCAATGTTTGGATTTATAGTTATTTTTTTTAAAATTTGATTACATCTTTCAACTTGTTCAATTAGTATGACCATATCTTTTTCAATTTCTTTATTTCCTTTAAGAGTTTTTGAAAGTTCTTGAGTTATTAATTTTATTGTTGATAACGGCGTAGCTAAAGAATGTGCTGCAGCTGCAGCCTGACCACCAAGAGAAGCCAATTCATGCTCCTTAGCTATTAATTGTTGAATTTTGTCTAATGCATCTTTTCTCAAACTTGATTCTTCACCAAAAGTAATTGCAAAATAATTTAGAAAAAATAAACCAATTGTAAGTGAAATTGGAATTGCAAAATAAAAATATTCGTCAACTTCTGATTTTATAGGAAGTGGTAATGATGTTTCTTCATAAAAAAAAGTTAGAAAAATAATTGATATTAAAGTAATCAAGATTAAAATAAAGTTGGTCTTTTTTTCTAAGCTTAATGATGCAAATACACTTGGAATTATCAAAAATATTATAAATGGATTTAAAATACCTCCTGTTAAATATAAAAGGAGTGTTAGTTGCAAAATATCAATTATTAGAAAATTAAAAGCAGTTCGATTAGATAATAAATTTTTTACATAAAAACTTACTAGATAAATATTACTTATTGCTCCGATTAATATTATGATGTTTGCTTTAATAAATGAAAAATCGTATTTAAATATGAATGTAGCAATATTGATTGCAGCAAGCTGACCTATAACTGCTATCCATCTTAAATTTATATAAGTTTTTCTGTTAAGAGAATAATTTTTAGAATTATTTAAAAACTCCATTTAAATATCTAAATTTGCAACATTTATTGCATTTTCAACAATAAAATCCTTTCTTAAAGAAACATCATTTCCCATCAAAGTATATATTAAATCTTGATCCTTTTTTGGATTTTTTTTAGAATATTCCACTTGAAGCAAATTTCTAGTATCGGGATTTAAAGTAGTGTTCCATAATTCAATTGGGTTCATTTCACCCAAACCTTTAAATCTTTGAATGCTAATTTTAGATTTTTCTTCGCTAAGCTTAATTTGAAATTCTTTACTTTTTTTATTTATTTTTTTTAGTTCTTTAGAATTATTAATTAGATATTTTTCTAAATCCGCTTCATCTTTTATATAAATACCTTTTGAACCCTTGCTTATTTTAAATAATGGAGGCTGAGCAAGATAAACATTTCCATTTTCAATAAGTTTGTTAAACGGTTTATTATTAAAAAAAGTTAATAGAAGAGCTCTTATATGTGAACCATCAACATCTGCATCTGTCATTATTATAATTTTTCCATATCTAAGATCTTTTAAATCAAGTTCATCAGCTTTTGGATCGAGTCCAAGTGCATTGATAAGAGTAACTATTTCATTTGATGACATCATTTTAGATAAAGATTTTGTTTTATAATCTGTGAATTTTCCATTCTTTCCATTAGTTTCTGTGAATGTATTTAAAATTTTTCCTCTTAATGGTAATACTGCTTGAAATTCTCGATTTCTTCCTTGTTTTGCAGAACCACCAGCTGAATCTCCCTCAACAATAAAAAGTTCTGTTCCTTCTTGTTTTGAATTTTGACAATCTGCAAGTTTTCCAGGCAACCCTGTAAGCTCTAATGCTCCTTTTCTTCTCACACTTTCTCTAGCTTTTCTTGCAACGTCTCTAGCAACAGCTGCTTGGATAATTTTTGCTAATACAATTCTTGAAATTGATGGATTTTGATCAAACCAAATTGATAATTTTTCATTTATGAAATTTTCAACAATGTTTCTTACCTCAGAAGATACTAATTTATCCTTAGTTTGTGATGAAAATTTTGGATCTGGAATTTTAATTGATAAAACACAGGTTAATCCCTCCTTTACATCATCTCCAGATAAACTTACTTTATTTTTTTTTAATAAATTTTGATCATTTGCATATTTATTTATAACTCTTGTAAGTGCACTTCTAAATCCTAATAAGTGTGTACCTCCATCTTTTTGATATATATTATTTGTAAAAGGATAAACATCTTCACTATATCCTGCATTCCATTTAAGTGAACATTGTATTTCTGTATTGTTTTTAAATCCTTCCATATATATTGGTTTTTTAAATAATTCATTTTCATTTTTATTTTTTAAACTATCTCTTTTACTGTCTAAATACTCTACAAATTCTAATATTCCACCATCATATTTGAATTCTAATGATTTTGCTTTTTTTAAGGAAAAATCATTTAAAACTATCTTAATCCCTTTATTTAAAAATGCTAATTCTCTAAGTCTTCTTTCTAAAATAGAAAAACTAAATTTTGTTGAAGAAAAAATGTCTTTTGATGGTTGAAAATTAATTTCTGTTCCATTTTCTTTTGATTTACCAATCTGTTTTAATGGTGATTTGGCATCACCATTATGAAATTCGATAAAATATTTTTTTCCTTCTCGATTAATATTAAGTTTCAAAGTTTCTGAAAGAGCATTAACGACAGAAACTCCCACTCCATGTAGACCACCAGAAACTTTGTATGAATCATGGTCAAATTTTCCACCAGCATGTAATTGTGTCATAATTACTTCTGCAGCTGATTTTTTTTCTCCCTTATGAATATCTACTGGTATACCTCTTCCATCATCTTTAACTGTTACAGATCCATTTGCGTTTATGCTCACAACTATATTTTTACAATAACCTGCAAGAGCTTCATCTATTGCATTATCAACGACCTCATAAACCATATGATGTAATCCAGTTCCATCATCGGTATCTCCAATATACATTCCAGGTCTTTTTCTTACTGCCTCTAAACCTTTAAGAACCTTAATAGAGTCTGCTTTGTAACTTTTGTTTTTTTGAGATGTCATTGATATAAGTAATTTTTTATAGCATCTTTTAAATATTTGACAAATTGTCTTCTTAAAATCTTGTAAATTAGCATTGATATTCAATGCTTATTTGAAGAAAAAAAAAAAAATTAATTGCTTTTTAAATAAGTGCCTTTTATTTTGTATTTTGTTACTTTTGATGGCGGAGACGGTGGGATTCGAACCCACGGTACTCGTTAAAGTACACACACTTTCCAAGCGTGCTGTTTAAACCACTCACACACGTCTCCAATAGTTAATAGTTATAAAATAAATTTTTTCAATTTTTCTCTATTTTGCAAAATAAATTCAGGAAAAGAGTCGTCGATTGAAATTTTTTTTAAAGTTTTTTTTCTATCGTAGGGATCTAAATTATTTTTAATTCTTTTATTAATTTCTTCAATATTTGTAAATTTAGTCTCGTCGAATTCACTGTGAACATATGATTTTATTTTTGATGAAATTAAATTTGCATCGCCTAAGAATGAAAAATGCCAACCTCCATTACTAATTTTAAATATTTTTTTAAATTTATCTATTCGCCAAAAACTATATTTTAAATTTTTTAATCTTACATGTTCCCTCAGCCATGAAAAAGATTTTATATACTTTTTTTTACTTATTCTTGTTCCCTCCCATTGGTTATAATCTAAAACATTTAAATTTAATTTATAATAAAATACTTTTTGATCGAAAATACCAATTCTACTATTAATTTCACTACTTAAACTATTTAATTTTTCTAGATTTGGTATTTCGTCAATATCAGAAAAGAGTATTAAATCATCTTTATCTGCATTTTTTATTCCATTAATTAAATAATCTCTTTGAAAATTTTGTCTATCCCAGGTTCTTTCACAATTTTCAAATTTATCTACTATTAAATAAATAATTTTTTCTTTAAAATTATTAAATTTATTTAAGTCGAAATACAGTTTTTTACTATTTCCTCGATGATCCTCACGGGCCTCACAAATTACAAAATAATCTACATATTTATTTAAAATATTTAATCTTAATTCTAACAATTCTTCTTCATTAAAAAATGTTATGCAATCATACACTTTCATTATTTTTCCACTCTAAAGTTGACTTTACAATACTTTCTATATTTTTTTTTGGTTTCCAGTTTATTACTGTTTGGATTTTTTTATTTGAGCAACAAGTATAGTCAAGTTCTCCTATTCTTTTTTCTTTCAAAATATAATTAATTTTTTTTTTAGTAATTTTTTCAAAAATATTTATTATTTTTTTCAAGGAAGTAGCTTTGCAAGATCCAATATCAAAAACTTTGTATTTCATATTTTTTTTAAGTAAAATAAATATTAATTTTACAAAGTCATCTATATGTAAATAATCTCTCTTTGAGTATAAAAAACCTCTTTTTATTTTTTTTCCATAAATATAAATTTTAATATTTTTTATTACAGATGAAAGTATTGCAGGCATTATTCTTCTGTATTTTGTTTTATATTCATAGTAATTAGAATCTTTAATAAAACCGGCAATATTAAAAAGTCTTAAAATTATTAAATTTTTAAAGGATTTTTTTTTTAAATATTTTTCTATATATAATTTTGTATAACCATAATAATTTTCAGGATTAAGTGAGGGATTTTTTTTTATTTTAAATTTATAGACATTTGAGCTTGAAAAAAAAATAAACTTTTTTACATTTGCTTTCTCGCAAAAATCTATAAATTTTTTTGTTTTTTTTATATTATTGTTAAAATATTTTCTTTTTTTTGTTTCACTTTCACTAGGAAATGTAAATGCACCAGAATGTATCACAGTTTGAACTTTATTATTTTTAATAATTGAAAAAATTTTATTTGAAGAAAAATCATTTTTATAGAATGTTTTTCTATTTTGAATATTTTTTAAACTACCTGATGATAAGTTGTCTATTGCAATATAGTTTACACCTTTTTTTTGTAACTTTTTGCAAATATGTGATCCAATATATCCTGCTGCTCCAGTAACTAATATCATAAAATCGTTTATTCTTTATTTATTTTTAAAACTCCAATAAATGCTTCTTGAGGTATTTCTACTTTGCCAAATTGTTTGGCTCGTGCTTTTCCTTTTTTTTGTTTTTCAAGTAATTTTCTTTTTCTATCTAAGGCTCCACCTCCATGTATTTTTGTTAAAACATCTTTTTTAAAACCTTTTATAGTTTCTCTAGCAATAATTTTCCCACCAATTGCAGCTTGGATTGGTATCATAAAATTATGTCTTGGTATTAAGTCTTTTAATTTTTCACAAACATCTCTACCTATACTTTGTGCAAATTCTTTGTGGACCATCATAGCTAAAGCATCTACAGGTTCGGTATTTACTAATATAGATAATTTTACTAAATCTCCCTCTCTGTGACCTAAAATTTCATAATCAAAACTGGCATATCCACTTGTCATTGATTTTAAACGATCGTTAAAATCAAAAACAACTTCATTTAATGGAAGTTCATAATTTATAACAGCTCTATTACCTGAATAACTTAAATTAGTTTGAACACCTCTTTTATTTTGACAAAGTTTAATTATAGATCCTAAATATTCATCTGGCGTGATAATAGTTGCTTTTATCCAAGGTTCTTCGATATAATTTATAATAGTTGGATCTGGTAAACCAGAAGGATTTTGTAATTCTAAAATCTTATCATTATTAAGATAAACTTTATAAACCACCCCTGGGGTGGTAGTTATCAAATTAATATCAAATTCTCTCTCTAATCTTTCTGTAATAATTTCTAAATGCAAAAGACCTAAAAAACCACATCTAAATCCTAAACCTAAAGCAGAGGATGACTCTGCCTCGTAAGAAAAACTTGCATCATTTAATTGAAGTTTTGCAAGACCATCTTTTAATTTCTGATAATCAGAACTGTCGACTGGAAATAAACCACAAAATACAACTGGTTTGCTCGGTTTAAACCCTGGTAATGCTTTAAGTAGCGGATTATTTGCATCACAAATAGTATCACCAACTTTTGTATCAGATAAATTTTTTATTCCAGTAATAATGAATCCAATTTCACCAGAATTTAGTTCATTAATATTTTTTGCTTTTGGTGTAAAAACTCCTACTTTTTCAACTGTATATTCTTGGTTTGACGACATCATTTTAATTTTCATATTTTTACTTATTTTTCCATCAATAACTCTAACTAGGATAACAACTCCCAAATAAGTATCATACCAACTATCTACCAATAGGCATTTTAAATTATTTTCTTTTTTACCTTTTGGTGATGGAAGAAGATTAACTATTGTTTCTAATATGTCATCTATACCTTCTCCAGTTTTACCAGAGCAAGGGATCGCATTGTTTGTCTCAATTCCAATTACATCCTCAATTTGTTTTGAGGTTCTATCTAAATCAGATGCTGGAAGATCAATTTTATTTAGTACAGGTATAATTTCATGGTTCATATCAAGGGCCTGATATACATTTGCAAGTGTTTGTGCCTCAACTCCTTGGGTACTATCAACGATTAAAATTGAGCCTTCGCAAGCATAAAGTGACCTACTTACCTCATAACTAAAATCGACATGTCCTGGTGTATCGATAATATTAAGAACATATTCTTTGCCATTTTTTGCTTTGTAATTTAATTTGACGGTCTGAGCCTTTATTGTTATTCCTCTCTCACGCTCAATATCCATAGAGTCCAAAACCTGAGCTTTCATTTCTCTATCTGTTAATCCTCCACATTTATGAATTATTCTATCTGCTATAGTTGATTTTCCATGGTCTATATGTGCAATTATTGCAAAATTTCTAATATTATCGATGTTGTCCATTAAGATCTTAGTTTTGCACCAGTTTGTTCTTCAACTGATTTGATAATTCTATTTGAAATATCCGATAAATCACTTTCATTCATCGTTTTGTAATCAGATTGGATTGTAACTTTAATTGCAATAGATTTTTTATCTGATGGGATATTTTTTCCTTCATAAACGTCAAATATTTTAATATTTCTGATTAGTGATTTGTCTACTTTTTTTACTGCATCTACTAAAAGTGAGGCTTTTGTATCTTTATTTGTTAAAAAAGCAAAATCTCTCTCTGACTTTTGATAATCTGATAATAATAAACTCTCTTTATTTTTTTTATTATTACTTTTAAAATTTACTAAATTTTCTAAGAAAATCTCAAAACCGTAAGTTTCAGGCACAATTTTAGGATGGATCTGGCCAAAATAAGCAAATAAATATTTATTATCTTTAGAATAAATAGAACCTGAAATTCCTGGATGATAATAAGATGGGGATTTATCCTCAACTATAATTCCTTCTTTATCTATGCCAAGTTCAATAAGTGTTTGAATAAGGTCTCTCTTTATTTCGAATACATCTAAATGATCAACTTTTTTATAATCTTGATCATCATAAATTTGTTTTTTAATTCCACATATCACTGTAATCTGATCTCCAGGTTTATTACCTTTAAAAACAGGGCCAATTTCAAATAAAGATTGTTCACCAAAACCTCTATTTAAGTTCTTTTCCATGTAATAGATCAAATTTGGATACAAGGAGTTTCTCAATACTCCTAAATCTGAACTGATAGGATTAATAATTCTTATAGTTTCAATGTCTTCTTTAAACTTAACATTAACTTTTTCATCACTAAAAGACCACGTAATAGCCTCATAATAACCTTTGGATGCAACTGAACGTTGGGCTAAATGAAAATGTTTTTGATAAAAATTTAATGTTGGTTTTGTTCTAATTTTTTCTGGTTCAATAGATTTAACATTTTCAAATCCTAATATTCTTATTACTTCTTCAACTAAGTCAATCTCACCAAAGATATCAGGTCTCCATAATGGAATTTTTATTTCAATATTTTTACCTTTTTTTTTGGTCTCGAAACCTAGTTTGTTAAGGATTTTAGTAATTTCTTTATCTTTTACTTTAATACCAATAGTCCTTGAAACTAATCTTGGATCAAAATTAATTATTTTTTTTTTTAATTTTATTGTTTCTTGAAAATCGAAATTTGAAACTTCACCACCACATATATCAATAATTAATTTTGCAGCTTTTGTTAATCCTTCTTTTACTGATTGAGGATCTATACCTCTTTCAAATCTAAATTTAGCATCAGTATTTATTTCTAAAACTTTTGCTGTTTTTCTTGTTATAGCTGGATCAAAGTAAGCAGATTCGATTAATATATTCTTAGTATCTAATTCAGTCCCAGATCTTATTCCACCAATAATACCTCCTAAGCCTAGAGGGCCTTCGTCATCTGCAATTACGCACATATTTTCTTTAAGCGTGTAAGTTTTATTATCAAGAGCTTCGAGTATTTCACCTTTTTTTGAGTTTCTTACAGTAATTGAATTATTTATTTTATCTAAGTCATAAGCATGAAGTGGTCTATTTAAGTCAAACATTACATAATTCGTAATATCTACAACAGCTGAAATTGGTCTTAAACCTAATGCTAAAATTTTGTCTTTTAACCAACTTGGGCTTTCTCTATTAGATATATTTTTAATTAAACAGCTACCAAAAATTGAGCAAGCTTGATTTTTATTTTTTTCTATTTTTACTTTAAAGTTGTGTTTAGAGGTTTTCTTAAACTTTACATTTTTAATTTCTTTTAAGTCTCCATAGCCACATGCAAATAAATCCCTTGCAATTCCTCTTATACCCAAACAATCAGGTCTATTAGGTGTAATAGATAATTCTATAACATTGCTAGTGTCTTTTCCCTTAAAATACGGCTTTCCAATGCTATGATTAAATTTTTTACCTAATTCAATAATTCCTTCGGATTCGTCAGATATTTTTAATTCAGACTCTGAACAAAGCATTCCGTAAGAAGTCTCTCCTCTAATTTTTGATACTTCTAATTTCATTCCATTCTTTGGAATTGTTGAACCTGGAGGTGCATAAATAGTTATTAAGCCTTCTTGGGCATTTGATGCACCACAAACAACCTTTATAGTTGCTTCTCTCCCTATATCAACATCACATAGTTTTAATCTATCAGCATTAGGATGCTTTTTTGCTTTAATTATTTTTGCAACTACAAAATCACTTAATTCATTTTTAATTGGCTCAACTTTTTCAACCTCAAGACCAATTCCATTGAGCTTATCTATAATTTGTTGCTCACTTTTTTTTGTTTTAAGGTGATCACTTAGCCAATCTTTTGTGAACTTCATCTACTTAAACCTCTGTAATTAGTTGGAACATCTAGGGGATCAAAACCATAATGATTTAACCATCTATAATCACACTCAAAAAAAGATCTTAAATCATTGATTCCATATTTAAGCATAGCTAATCTGTCTATCCCAATGCCAAAAGCAAAACCTTGAAACTTATTTGGATCGACTTTACAATTTTTTAAAACATTTGGATGAACCATTCCACATCCAAGAATTTCAAGCCATTTGTCTCCCTCACCAATAATAATTTTATTATTTTCTAATCTATATCCTATATCTACTTCTGCTGATGGTTCCGTAAATGGAAAGTGGCTTGGCCGAAATCTCATTTTAATTTTATCCACCTCAAAAAATTCTTTAATAAAATAGTTAAGACAACCTTTAAGGTGACCCATGTTAATATCTTTATCGATATGTAGACCTTCTAATTGGTGAAACATTGGTGTATGAGTTTGATCAC
>MDTA01065175.1_pt1 | contig 12885 bp, 13 predicted proteins | sample 811151 | NCBI WGS metagenome assembly MDTA01 (sample SAMN05326648, study PRJNA326480) | marine metagenome | isolation source: seawater | place: Indian Ocean: South | collected 2010
TTTAGACTTAGATTTTTTATTGATTTTCATACCATATGACTTGATTACTTTATCCATTGCTGTTCTAATATATGCTTCAGGATTAGCATCAATCTCTTCGATATTTGCGGTTAGTGAACGGATGAATATATCCATAATCTCGTCTCTATACTCTTGTTCTTTCTTTGTCATAGGTGGCTCAATAATCTGATAAATGATGTTTAGTGTTTGTCGATCACGGACAACTCTGGCAAAGGCATGAGGTGGTAAAACTGGGTATTTATCCAGTTCATCATACTGTGCTCTTTGCTGGGCTCTTTGGCGTTTGCCTCTACTTCCTCTTTTTCGCGCCATACATCATCCCTCGCCGAAGCATTCTAGCACACGCATCGGCCAACTATAACACTTCGCTGAAATTTAACTAGAAAACCGTCGCCCTGCGTCACAAAGTGAAAAGCCAAGCGATTTCTCTCACTTTCTAAATTCTTGAAGCCAATTATTGCACTTATTGTGGAAGTCTTCAAGATTCGATTCATTGCTTAAAGTGAGGTCTGCTTTCTCAATCAAAATATCTAATCCCCATCCTGTTTCCCGTTTTTCTCTAATCTCGAAAGCAGAAATATCACCGTCTTCAGAACGGCCCCTAGTCTGTGTTCTCTCGAATCGAGTTTGTCGAGATGCTGTAATGGCTATTGTAGAGAAATTATCCCCCCAACGTGAGTTAAACAAATCAAATTCTGCAGTACCCCTGAGGCCTTCAATTAGAATAATCTCATTTGTATCAAGTAACTTGTCTACTGCATCGCAAAGTCGCTTTGCAAGAACGTCATCACCAAACTCAGCCCGTAGTTGAGCCGCGATTTCACCAAAAATCCCCGGACTTTCTTCTATATTGAGTCTTGAAACTTCGGCTCGAACCATATCGCCCATAGATAAAATTGGGATTCCATTTCTTTCCATGACTGAAGCAAATTCACCCTTTCCTGAACCTGGTAAACCACATACAGCAAGGACTCTTCCCATGATTTCTCGTCATGTCGGACGCCCTTAATATAACTCCTATAATTTTAAATCAAAGTTAGTTAATTGATGAAATGTGATTTGCCCCAGCGTCTATCCATTAATTTCCAAAGAAGAGCTGAAGCAAATAACAATCCAATAGAAATTAATATCATACCCAAATAACCTTGCTGAACGAGGCTTTCATCGTACATTGTGGCTGTAGCAGCAAGGCCATCTTGAGAGGCTCTCTCCCACCAATTACCATACAATGAAACATCACCTTGGGTAAATGAAAGCAAAAATAGACCAAGCAATGGTAGAACTGTGCCAATCCAAAACCAAACCATGATCGAAGCATCAAAAATCGCTTGATTTGGCCTCAAGCCCATTAAGTAAGCAGTTAATGCTACAATGTAAATTGAATTTGCAAACATCACAATTATACTTGTTGGGAGAGAAGCCCATTCATCTAAACGCCAAGCCATCAAGATAATAAAAATTAGAGAAATCCAAGAAGTTGCTAGAAAATATACTACTACTTTTGCTCTAATTAATTGTGGAACTCGCAATGGTAAACCATTCATAAATTCGGGAGAATCTAAAATCGTTAACCATGAATAAAAGTTGAAACCAAAGAATCCAAGAAATGGCGCATAAGATAGAAGATTAATAGGTATTGGAGCCTCTGCAAAATCAATCAACCAAGCCATTCCGAGTAAAACTAATAATGGAATAGCATAAGATACTGTCATCTTTTTTATCGAACCGGAACGGAAAAGATCGACAAATTCTTTTGCCACTATAAGTCTAACATCGCCTTTACCTAAGAAATTTAATTTTTGATATATCGGTTCGAGCATATCGCCTTTTTCAACAACACTAACATCGAAATCATCGATAATTAGCTTAGACGAAAGGAAACCTAATCCCAAACAAAGGATAAAAGAGAATACTGCAGTTGAAATGTTCTGACTAGATTGAACTTTCAAACCGAGTAAAAACCAATCTAAATCTATGATCCCAACTCCTGCTAAAATACCAAAAATCACAATCAATATTGGACCAATTATCGTATATGGCCTACCCCTCATCCAAAGTGCGGATGCTAAGAATGAGAAGACTAAACCTTGGGCGAGTGTTATCGTCATAGCAATCCATGTCCAAGGCAAACTAGAAAATTTAAGAGGCGTATTTATCGATGCAATCGATTCAAGGCAGATTCCCAAAAACATTCCAAAAATAATTGGTGAGAGAATTAGTAGGACATAGAAGCATAAATCCTTGATAAAGTAAACATAGTGCGCAATTGAGTTTGGCAATGGTTGTAGTGCAGGAGATGCAAGAAGGAAATTTTTAGTCCCTGTTCTTTTAATCAACGCATCACGGCCCATGAATGCGAATGTACCCATTCCTAGACTGAACATTAGAAGTGGAAGATGTAGAGCGAATCTCAACTCTTGCCAAGTGAAGGTTTTAGATTCAATATCGCTAGTCTGAGCAGCTGAATCACCGACTAAAAATTGTAATCCTACTGTTGAAATCATTGTTATTAATGATAGAAGTAGTGGAAAAAGTATGATTTGTCTGGCCTTAGCAAATTCAATATTTTTCCTTAATTCCTCCTTAAACATAACATTGAAAGTGGCCTTGAATGATTTCCATCCGCGTAGTGGAGTAAGAAGGTTCTGTCCATGCGAACTAGTTCCTAATGACTCTCTAGGCTCGGTAAAATCCACCTCATCCCAATGTTTGGAAGAGATTACCATTTCATTCAGGTTTATTCCTCCTCTGCAATACCTTCTTCATTTATTCGTTCAACATCCTCAATTGAACGTCCAACCAACCTAATGAATACATCTTCAAGTGTCTCTTCGTCTGATAACTTCAAATCACTAACCGAACCTGCTGCAAGAACCTTTCCATCATTTATTATAGCCATTCTATTACACATTCTTTCAGCCATTTCTAAAACATGAGAACAGAGGAATATTGTCCCGCCTTCCTTAACGTGATCTAATAGCCATTGTCTACATTTCCTTTGATAAATCGGATCTAAATTGGCAAATGGCTCGTCCAAAAATAGTAGTTTTGGCTTATGAATAAACGCTGCTGAAAGCATTACTTTCTGTCGTTGACCTTTGGATAAATCCTTACACATTGTATTCCTTTTTTCTTCTAATCCAAACCAATCTAGCCAATATTCAACTTGAGATTTATAGTCGTTAATATTTCTTAATTTAGCAACAAACTCGAGAAATTCAACGGGTGTAAGAAATGATGGAGGAGACTCTGACTCTGGAACAATTCCTATGTTTGCCTTCAGTTTTTGAGGGTCGCCAACAGCATCTATTCCGAGTACTTCAATCAAACCTTTACTCGGTTTTAACTGGCCAGTTAATAGCTTGATGAAAGTGGATTTACCTGCACCATTGGGTCCAAACACTCCGAAAAATTCTCCTGAATGTACTTCTACATTCAATGGATGTAATGCGATGAAATCACCATATTTCTTAGCCATATCTACAGCCTTGACTAGAGGAGTATCAGAATCACCCATGTTAGACCGAAGTATGGTTTGCTTTTTACTATTGGTTTAAATTAACAGTCGCATATATCATGAAGTCAGTCCTTCTCGGATTACTATGGCCGTACCAGAAAGTGAAGTTGTAAGTGTTGAATTGATACCTTCTAATGATGAAAATTCTAACCAAGGAAATGTGGCGCTAGTCACAATTAATCGACCAAATAAACTCAATGCTTTGAATAGTGATGTGATGGATTCAATTAAGAAAATATGCCAGTGGGTAGAATCAGATGATTCAGTAAGATGCGTAGTATTTACTGGAGCCAAACCATTAATTCCTGAAAAAGGAAAAAGAGCAAAACCACATGCTTTTGTTGCTGGTGCCGACATAACTGAATTCGTTGGAAAGAAAAGCGAAGAAATCAAAATTAAGTTTTCAAATAATGCTGTTGAAGCTCTTTGGTCACTAAGTAAACCAACTATTGCTATGGTCGATGGTTTTGCTCTAGGCGGTGGCTGTGAAGTAGCCTGTTCTTGTGACATCCGAATTGCGAGTGAGCGCTCTAAGTTCGGAACTCCAGAGATTAACTTAGGATTAATTCCTGGATATGGTGCAACTCAAAGACTTATGAAACTTCTAGGATATGGAAAGACAATGGAACTAATTATGACAGGAGAAATGATAGATGCAAATGAAGCACACAGAATAGGTTTAGTTAATCATGTTGTTTCACCTGAGGAATTATATGAATTCACCATGAAAATGGCCAAATTGATTTCAAGTAAATCTTCCAGTACTCTTGCTGTTGCTAAAACTACAATTAGGGCTGCATTAGAAGTAGGTTTGGAAGAGGGAGTTGCAATTGAAGCAGATGCTTTTGCCGGTCTTTTCGATACGGAAGATAAAGAAATAGGCGTTCAGGCTTTTCTTAATCGTGAAACTCCCGAATGGAAACATCGATAATCAAAAACCAATTACTAGATGCCAAGCAATGGTAAAAATTGCCACATCAGCAATTGCATGAGCAAGCCAAGCAACCCAAATACTTCTGTAACGAAGATATAACCAAGAAAATATCGAACCTCCGATAAATACCCCTAGTGATGCAATAAAATTCCCCAATGGGTCAATAAAAAATGCCAGTGCAATTGTATGGTGGATAGTAAAAATACCTGCTGAAATAAAAATTGGAAGCCAAACACCACCTATTAATTGCTCGATTTTTGAAGTGATGAACCATCTAAATACATATTCTTCAAGAACCGAATTAATGAATACCCAAAAGAAAATCGCTAATGCAAATTTCCATCCAACTGTCAAACCCACAGTATCTAGAATTTCAGTTAGATCTTCTGGTTTGAGCACCTTCTCACCTAGAATGAAATAAGCGATAAAAATAACAACAAGCATACCTATACCAAGTAGGAATGATTCTTTCCATCCGCCATTGTTAGGTAAAGAAAATGAAAACTGGCCATTCTCTACCCTTAGATGCCAATAGGCAGGTAAGCCGAAAATCCAGACTTTAGTTATAATAAATACGATTACAGCAATAAATCCTGCTTTTAATGCGAATCCTGTAATTACAGAAACGCTCGGGGCAATAGCAACTAAAAATAATCCCCAAAGTGCTAACTTCTGTTGGCGCGAAGATATTTTCGGACTAATATTTTCGCTTATTTCCATTAAACTAGCCTCTTCAATCTTCCATTTCTTCTTTTAGCGCAGCCAAGGCACCACTTGCGGAAGAGGCTGGTTCTGGTAATGGAGGAAGTGGTAGATTTTCCATTCCAGGCAAAGGAGGTAGCGGTAAACCATCTGGCCCTACTAAAGGAGGTAGGCTGGGTTTCTTTTCAACTTCTTCAAACCCATCATCTAAAGGAGTTCTCAATTTCAAAATTTGAGTTTCGTCAATTCTAATAAATGTAGCACCGTATATGTGACCCGGTTTAGGATTCTCAGGCTCAATTAAAACTGATTGACCATGGTTTGGATCTTGTAACACAGCGACTAAATCTTCTCCTGCCGTATGTTCTTCCCACATCCTAACGGTTGAAGCCCTTATTTCAGCTAATTGTCCTCGACGTCTCTTTTCGATTCTTTCTCTGATTTCCTGGTGTTTAATTCTACGATTTGATACGGTTACTTCGATATCAGCATCTTCTACTGACTCTGGACTTACTTCAACTACGTACTCATCTGCGGTGTGTAAATCTTCGATTTCCACTTCGACCTCTTCAATTGAAACAAACTCTTCATCCTCTGAATTTTCAGCATTTTGTCTTTCGATTTCGCTAGCCTTTATCTTAGCCAATTTTCTCTCTCTAAGAGTCGCACCATCAAGGGATTCTTCGGTTACTGGTTCAGGAATATTTGACTGCTCTACAATTTCTTCTTCTTCTTCTTCAGTTGAGGCAATTTCTTGTTCTAGAGTAGTATTGGTTGGAACTCTACGAGGAGAACGATTGCCCATCATAACCCAAATAATGGTGAATAAAAAAGTAATTCCGATTAGTGCCCACTTACCATCATCGGTTAAACTAGATGCGGATGTGAGATAATATAAGCCACAGGAAAGTGCAATCAAACCTGTCACATTTCGTGCAAAACCCATTTCCCTCACATCCATGCAATTGTTCCTAACTTATCATGCTGATGGCAATTGGTTGACCAAGTCGTTTAATGCCCGAGTTCTGTGACTGAATTTTTTCTTAGTACTCATTTCAACTCCCCCAAATGGCACCCCATGAGTACTAATCTCTCCATATTCACCAGGCGATAAGGAGTTACCGTTAGAATCTAAATCGAAGGGAACAAAGATGGGATCATATCCAAAACCATTCTCTTCAACTATCTTTTCACCTATGTATCCTGGACATTTTCCAGACCCTACAAATATTTGCCCCTGACTCCACAAAACTGCCACTGCTCTAAACTCAGCAGAACGCAGATTTGCCAATCTAACACTATCTTCCGTCTTAAGATGAGATAGAAGTCGAATAATTCCTTCACAGCCTATAGTTTCGTGAACATATGATGAGTAAATTCCCGGAAAACCACCCAAAGAATCGATGAAAAGACCAGCATCTTCAACCATTAGCATGTCTTGACTATTGGATTCCTCTGGTAAATGAGATATTGCTTGTTCAATTTTTGACATTGCAACATCATTTAGATTGTCTGACTGGGGCTCAATGATAGTATTTGATTCCACATCTAATTGGCGAACTTCATAACCGAGAGGTGATAAAAATTTACTGGCTTCATCGACTTTCCCTTTGTTACCAGTCAAAAACCAAATCAGTCGGCTCATGATACCGCTAGTAGGTGATGATTATCATGTCTCCCCCAAATCTGACCTTTTTGATTGATTTTCGCGTAGTATTGAAAACAAAAATACCTCTGCCCCAATTATGCTACAACAAATTGGTCTAGTCGCATTAGGAGGGGGCATTGGGGCAAGTCTACGTTACGCAATCAGTTCGTGGATAACATATGAATCCTTTCCAATAGCCACTATTTCAGTAAATATTGTTGGCTCATTTATTCTAGGAATTATTGCATTAAGTGTCTCTCAAAGTATAATTTCTACAGAATTGGCTCTTTTTTTGGGAGTAGGTATAATCGGCTCATTTACAACTATGTCGGCGTTCTCAGTAGAGACTATTGAAATGCTTCAAGATGGTAACGTATCTACAGCAAGTACTTACATTATTTTGACATTTACATTATGTCCTATTTTAGCATGGCTAGGCTGGTTTATTGGCGAAAAATTGTTGATGTCGTGAAAGCCACTACTTAAGTACTGGTTGACAGATGGATAATCGGGGCAGGAGAAGGCAAATTAATTTCGTATGCCCTAAGAGATGAAACCATGACTAACTCAAATATTATTGAAAAAATGAATCTTGCACTTGGATGGGAACTAAGGGCCATTAACTTGTATGCTCACTATTCTGCTAATGTAAAAGGAATTCACAGACTACAGTTATCTCCTATGTTCAACACAGAAATGACTGAATCGATTGAACATGCCGATGTTGTTCGTAAAGGAATTGTTCAACTTGGAGGTGTTCCTGTAACTGAAAGAAATGACCATCCAATTATTCACACTAATGATTTCAAGGATATGCTAAACTATTCTCTAGAGACAGAGGCAAAAGCTGCTGAAGTTTACGGAGAGTTATTAGAAATGATTGAAAGATCAGATGAACAAGATCTATATGATTCGATTGAACAAATCTACCTTGCAGAACTTAGAAGTATTGAAGAATTAAGATTACTAGTAGACGATTAACCATGATATCTAACTCTTGAACGTACTTGTTCAAGTCTTTTGACTACTGATTCAGCACTGGGTACCTTTCCCCCGGATAACTCTGCAGGCGCACCCAATCTTTTCTCCTCATCTAAATAACCATTAATGAAAATATCAATTCCCCCTTCTATCGAAGGGTGAGATGCCCCAAGAATTTCATCTATCACGTGTAAATCGATTCCGAATCTTTCAACTTCATACTCAATTGTAGCTAATCCAAAATCTACTAAATAAGAATTTAATTCTTCATCAATAAGGAAGTTATTAGTTGATAAATCGCCATGGGTTATCGCTAATCTATGCAATCTTCTTACTAAACAACCAGAATTAAATAATGCCTTAGAAATGTTTTCCTTACTGATTTTATTATCTCTAAGTATTTCTATTAACGGCTTACCAGGCAACCTTTCCATTACAATAATTCCACCATCTAAGTCTAAGTCCCAAACTGCTGGAACCTCTAACCCATCTTTCTTTGCTCGAATCAATAATCTCGCTTCTGATAACATTCTTCTAAAACCAAGTCGCTTCTCTAAATTTGGATGCCTCCAACCTCTCTGCTTCCTAATTTTTCTTACCGCTGGCTTACCCATCCATGAACCAGACCAAACCTCTGCCTCGGCACCGAGGTGAATTTGCTCTTGTGACTGGAAGACCATAACGAGCGCTTAAGGCCTTAGTTTATCAAAATCACCTATTCACAATCATTGAAAAAGGATTACTTTTTGGACATATATGAAAGCGATGACAATTTCATTACCGATGTGTTCGGTTGACTTTATGGATACTTCCTTGTCACCTGAAGAAGAAGTTATCTCAGAAAGGATAACTGAATTAAGGCAACAACTTGGAGATGACCTGCTAATACTTGGACACCACTACCAAAGAGATAGCATAGTTATGCATGCGGACTTCTTGGGAGATTCATTCATGTTAAGCCAAAAAGCAGCGGATTCTTCTGCTAAATTTATTGTTTTTTGTGGAGTTCACTTCATGGCGGAGTCAGCGGATATTCTTACTGATGATGACCAAGTTGTCATTTTACCTAACCTTCGGGCGGGATGCTCTATGGCGGACATGGCGAATTTAGCCGATGTTACAAGATGCTGGAATGAAATCCTAGAAAATTCAGATTTAAAAGACCCAATTAATCGTAAGAACCCAGATTCCCCAGCTCCAGAAAATGAAAGTTATCTTATTCCTGTAACTTATATGAATTCAAGTGCAGCTTTGAAATCATTTGTCGGAGAACATGGAGGTATAGTTTGTACATCTTCTAATGCCGAAGGTATTCTAAATTGGGCATTTGAAAGAGCAGGAAAAAATGGAAAGGTCTTATTTTTCCCCGACCAACACTTAGGGCGTAATACTGGATTAGCCATGGGCATACCGATTGAAAAAATGGTCACATGGACCCCAGGAGAACAAAAAGATGAATTAGGATGGAAAGAAATAAACGATTCAAAACTAATTTTGTGGCATGGTTTCTGCTCTGTTCACAAGAGATTCACTGTAGAACAGATTACTCAGTTTAGGCAAGAAAATCCTGATGGTATTGTTGTAGTTCACCCTGAATGCCCTAGAGAAACTGTTGATGTTAGCGATGCAAATGGTTCAACCCAATTTATTCGAAATTTTGTCCAGCAACAAGCCCCAGGTACATCAATTGCAATTGGAACTGAGATTAACATGGTTGCTCGACTTGCACAAGAACACCCTGATAAAAAAATCGAGTGTTTGGATGACAAAATTTGCCCATGTTCAACGATGTACATGATCCATCCCGCCTATCTGATGGACGTACTTGAAAGAATAACAGAAGGCGAGATTCCAAATCAGATTAAAGTAACTAAAGATGTTCAAAAGGGCTCATTACTCGCTTTGGAAAGAATGCTTAGTATCAAGAAATAGATACTACTCTTCTTCACCACTTCGTTCTTTCCTTGCTTCATGTTGCCTTTGTGAAAGGTGTACAAAAACAAGGAAAATTCCCAAGACGGAACCTATTTGAAGTAAAATGTTCGAATATGTTTTCAATTCTGGAGTCCAAGAATGGATCTTAATTACGGTACTATCTCCGCTCTCTTCAAAGTATAACAAGTGGTTTTCTAGAACTATTGGGCCCCATTGATTTATCTTATCAGATGTTAAAGTGTGTGTATAATTTGTTGTGAGATTCAAATAGTAAATTTCTCCATCTATGTATTCATCTAAAGGCAATGTTGGATTAAGATGGTCATAACCGGACCATGCCAGTATTCCGTTGGAAAGTGAGGGGTCTACTGCTGAATATTTACCATCTCCAACAATCCACTGCTCATTCGAAGTTCTTTCAAGAAGAACTAATCTATCTACACTGCTAACATTTATACTCGAAACTATGTATGTGGTATCAAATTCAATCTGTGTAATTGAAGCATTATCCATATCGACTGGAGTGCCCCACTGTTCTAACACTTCATCTTGCTCTTGAGGCGCTGTTGCATTCATTTCATATGCAATAGAACCTAAAGTTCCAATCCTTCCAATATTAATCGATGTTTTACTAGACTCTGTTACATATGCATATTCTAAACCATTGGTAGAAATTAAAGAAATATCTTGATCGCTAATGCCGAGTTGAATTTCTTCCCCACTGAGTGAGATTGCCGAAAGTCCTCCAGCGGAAAGAATCATTATGACGTCTTCACCATTAGTAGAGGTGATTAGTACCTGTTCAGGATTATTTACTGGGTGTTGAAGAATAATTTGTTCGGGATAATTGACATCAACAACGAATAAAACTGTTTCATTAGCCATTACCAAGTTCGAATCTTCTAGAGCATAGCATGATTGGAAATTCATCAGTGGTTGAATAACTTGGATTGCATCTTCACCAACCTTAGATATATCTTGAACTAAAATTAAAGCCCCAAGTTCACTTCTATTGTCCAAAGTAACCAACCATCCATCAGCAGCAGAAGCACCTTCAGGAGCCTCAGCGCCGCTTGCAGAGAGTGATTGATGTGTTAAATCCCAAGTAATCACTGATACAACTAATATCATCAATGCAATAGCAAGTATTCCTGTTTGCTTAGCCTTGGGCTTAATGAAAGACTTAGTTAGTCTTGATAGCTTATTCGAAATTATAGAAAATGCTTTTTTCGGGTTGGTCAAAACCGTAACAAGTCTAGAATTAATTGTTCTTTCATCGAAAATTTTCCACCATGTCGGAGAAGTCTTCTCGGCCATAGATACCGCTGCAGAAGCAACTAACATTCCTCCAATAATATCTAAAATCCAATGAATTCCAAGGTAAATGATTGTGAAACAAGTCAGTATTGTATATGCTAAAACTATTTTACGGTACAAGGACCATCTATCATCTTCATCAAATCTTTTCAAACAAAGCCAAACTGAAAAAGGCACCCCAATATGCAATGAAGGCATACAATTTGTGAAGGGATCAATTCTTCTAAACCAATCAGCTATTTCTGGATTCAAAGAATATGCAAGTGTATCCATTTCCGGTATGTAATCTCCTGTGACTCTAACATTAAAAAATAGATAAAATGGAATTGCAAAAATGTAAACCCATGCAATAGTAAGTGTTACTCTATCTGAAATCCATCTATCATCAAAATATGCAAAGTAAAATACTGATACATAGCATATGAACATGAAACCTGCTACATAAAAATGAGTTAGAAGAGTGGTTAACCATTCTGCTTCAAAAAATTGCTGGAAATGCAAGACTAAATCCCCTTCAACGGCATAAATCCATGGAGTCATATCTAGACCCGTATTTGCCATCAAAATTCTATCTACTTGATCTAGACCATCCTTGGCATTGTAAATCATGAAAAGCATCAAAATATGAATCCAGTATCTACGGAAAAAGTCAACGAAAGTTGTTAATTTTAATTCCATCCAAGGCGGTTTAAAAACAGGAAGAAGGATTACACCTAAGGCTAAAGCACTAATCATCCAAGTGAGATAGATGCCATCCATGGAATGTCCTCCATGTTTACGGCATAATGATTATACATCAAACCCTCGCATAAATATTCAAACAAAATGCGATATTTCACTACCATGCTCCGTGCACATAAGCTCTTCCATCGTCGGGGTCTTGATTATTAGCTAGGGCCCAAATTCTTTCAAAACGATAAATACCACTAGAACAGCCTGAAATCCATTCGAAGGCTAAAGCATAATTTCCAACTGTTTTCACCTTTGGCTTCTCAGGGGATAACGCCTCAATTTGTCTTCTGAGAGACTTGCTAGATTCATCATCATTTCTAAGAGGAGAACATTTTGCACAAGGACAAGCATGTCTAACATCGTCATATGTTACTGAGAATTCTTCTCCAGATTCATATGTTAGCAACATATCCAAATCTCTTCTTTCAAGCCTAATTAGTTCAGGTGGATTATTAGACATATAATCACTCAAATTATTTCTAACCCGGAACTTGTAGAACCGCCTATCTGATCAATGATTGACTCTACCACCTTTGAAAAAGCAATGGCTGATTCACCTTCAGGCTCGCTAACGATTCGATGGACACCGTCATCGCCACCTCTAACAAATCCTGGGTCAAATGGTAATGCGCCTAAGAATGGTACTCCAAATTCTTCAGCGGTTGATTTCCCTCCACCCTCCTTGAAAATATCCAATGTGACACTAAAGTTTCCATCTTCATCGGTAGTGGCATTGTGTGATTTACCACCAGGTCCTGAAATCGTCACCTGGGAGTTAGAAGGGCCGTTGCCTCTAATTGTATAGCCGCTCATGTTTTCAACGACACCAAGAACAGGAACTTTCAAAGATTCAGAGAAAGTTATCGACTTTCTGCTATCCAATAAAGCAACATCCTGAGGAGTCGTAACAATGACCATGCCATCAATATCTGGTAAAGATTGTGCAACAGTTAGTGGTTCATCTGAGGTGCCAGGAGGGAAGTCAATGATTAGATAATCCAATTGCCCCCATTCAACGTCTCCAATAAATTGTTGAATTGCACCCAATTTAATAGGGCCGCGCCAAACAACAGGAGTATCTTCATCTTCTAATAAAAA
>MDTA01163959.1_pt1 | contig 12885 bp, 11 predicted proteins | sample 811151 | NCBI WGS metagenome assembly MDTA01 (sample SAMN05326648, study PRJNA326480) | marine metagenome | isolation source: seawater | place: Indian Ocean: South | collected 2010
CACCATTTATAAACAATAAAAAAGACCAGAAAATTGAAAAAAGCAAAATGGAAATTATTGATTCTCTAATACCCCCTTGGATTAGATGAACTAAATATTTTTGAAAGTTTATTTACCTCAAAAAATAAGTATCATTTTCGGAAATAATAGGTGAATATTTCCCAGACCACCAACTCAACCAATCTGGTAAAGCACCTTCATGAGTTCTTTCACCCGTTACTACATTAATGCTTAATGAATAATAAGAAGAACTTTTAGTTTGTGAAACTTTTGATATTCTTAAAATATTTCCTCCTCCCTCTGGATAACATTCTTCCGAAACTCCAGTATAAGAAATACTATATTTATTTTTTTTAAAAACACCTAATTCGATATCTTTCTTTGGCATGGTATATCTTGGAGCACTTTCAAAATTAACAATACCTATTTGACATTCTTTAACCGATTTAAGAAGGTATTTTTCAGCTATAAGAATTTCTACAAATTCTATTGCAGGAGTAAAGTTAGGAATAGTCAAAGTAGCAAGTATGCCAATGACAATTGTCACTACAAATATTTCATTAGTTGAAAAACCATTATCGGATTTTATGAAATTTTTATGATATTTCACGGATCTTTATCCCAAAAAAGCATTAATAAACAATATTTTAGCTCCAAAATTAATATTAAACCTATTATTTAAAACTATAATATTGTCAGGTTTTCTTAAAGTTAGTAGAATTAAAAATAATAAAGACAAACTTTATTAAATGAATAAAAAATCGAAACTTAACTTTTTAACTCCAAAAATTAGGTTAGAAAAAATTAAAAATCTTTCTTCATTAAATCAGCTAAGAAATGATGAAGGATTTACTCTTGTTGAACTAATTGTTGTTGTAATGATGATAGGTATCTTATCATCCATAGCAATCCCTCAGTTCATGACGGCTGCTGACAAAGCAAAACAAAAAGAAGCTACAGGTATAGTTGCAGGACTTGTAAAAGGAGCTACTGCTTATCAAACCGAGTACGGCGTTTTACCACTAGATGCAGATGATTTATCAGAATATGCAAAATTTCAAGAATGTAATGCTCCTGAGGTAGAAACAAGAGGAGGAGCAGCTTGTAAAGAAGGCGACCCTCTCCCATTAGCTCCAGTTGTGGGAGATGGTAAAACACAATTCTATACTCCCTCTGGAAACTATAATGTAAGTTTTGAAGTCATTGATGCTCCATTTGTAACTCCTCCTGGAGGAACTACACAAATTTTCAGGGTATTAGCTAATCCTCATGGACCATCATTTGCAGAAGTTGGAAGTGCAGTTACAGGTTGTTATAATCCAGTTGATGCAACTTCCGAGGTTGTTGAATATCGTTCAAATGAGAAAGGTGAACAAGACTATAGAAGTTGCTAATTAGATTGCTATAAACGAGGCAAATTTTTTGTTGGCTCTTAAATGTTGTGGCTCATAATAATTTATAAAGTATGAGTTTTATCTTTTATAAAAAAAAAATTTTTAATTCAAATAAAGGTTTTGCAATTCCACAAATCCTAATATTAGGAATTGGTATTGCCGTAGGTGTAAGTGGCCTAATGGCAGCATCAATATTAGGATTAACAGGATCGAGGATTAATAGACAAGAATTATTAGCCAAAGCTGCATCATATTCCGGTATTACAAGAATTAGAACATTATTTAACGACAACTCTCAAGGAAGATTACTTAATTACTTTTGGCTTGTAGATAATTGTTCTGAAAAAGCTAAAGGATGCGATTCAATCAATATCTCTAACCCTTCTTATAAATACTGGTCAGATGACACTTGGTGTAATAATGAAGAGAATTGCAGCGGAAGACAAAAAGCTCCTTTGTGTCCAAGTGCTAAAAATATTGCATGGGACGATGAACAACAATTAGTTAGTACTTTATTTAGTGGTTCAAATTATATAGGCAATAATTTAGAAAATTCTGAAAGAAGTTTTGAACAATCATTCAATCTTATCTCAACCAAATACATAGGAACTGAAGATTATGGTATCAACTCAATATTAATAGAGGGATTAGCTTTTCCTAAAGATAGTAATACAAAATCAGCCTCAAATAAATTAAGAGTCAATATTCAAGTTAAAGGTCAAACATCTGAAGCTGGTTTTGGATTTATATCAGTAGGTGAAAACAATGCAGATAAGAAAGATTCATTATTTCTTGGAAACCTTTTTATCACTCCATCAAATAATGCAAAAGGTTCAATAATTTGGAGAATGAATTTAGAAAATATTAATGATTGCAATAATCCAAAAGAAATGGCAAGAGGTGAAGATGCGTTACTTCCTAAAAAAGGGAACGGTGGTATTTGGATTCAGCCTTTAAGCTTACCAAAACAACCAAGATTAAAAAATGTCGTAGATCTTGGGAACTTAATTTGTACTTCAAAAAACTATGAAAAAACAAACTCTAAATGTAAATTGACTTCGAATAATTTGTCTGAAAAAACATATAGGATTAATTCATTATTTACAAGAGGTCCAGGCTCTATTTTTGAAGTTTCTACGACTAACGAAAAAAAAATAATACTTGAAATAATGGGAGATATTGATATCAGCAATGAGGGTAAATTCTGTCACAGAAATGGGAATGAAGATTGTGGAACTGGCAAGCCAGAAAATTTAACTATACTTTTTAAACAAAAAACAAACTCTGAAGAAAGAAAACTATTCTGTAATCGCGAAAACATAAATGGTGGAATAAAAATTAAGAATAATGATTTTTCGAATACATCCATTCTTATAAATAATGATAAATTACCAGGACATAGCTTTTTAATTGATAATACAGGAAATAAATTTGGTGCATTTATTTATGGTCCTAAAACAACCTTTTTATCAATAAAACCAAAAAGTAAATATGTACAAATCTCTAATTCAGAAAATGGATCAAATTCTGGAATAATAGTAACTTCAAGAGGTTCATATGGCTACATTAGAAATTCCTCAGGATCTTCCATAGATGAAACGATTACAAATCTAATTCTGGATTCCGAAATGCGGTTAATACCTTATGGCAGCGAAAATAATTTAGAAGTTATAGCAATTGGGGAAAAAATTGCGAATTTGCCTACTGATTCATTAATGAGTAGTGAAACTGATAAAGTATTTCTTCTTTACGACAATACTACTTCTCAATATCATTTACGTTCTTATTATGAAAAAAATATAAATCAAATTAATTCAACTAGCATTAAAAATTCATATCCTGGTTACTTTGCAATTTTAAATGCAAAGAACAGTCAAAATAATATAAATTTAGGTAGTAATTTAGAAAATAATTCTTACATAAATTTGTGGTTGGATGCTTTTAACATTAACTTAAAAGAATCGAATAATGGATATATTAGAAATTTTTCTGGTGCAGCTTGGGTTAAGAATTTTTGTCTTGATAATGAAGGAACAAAAACTTGGGAGTTTTCAAAAGAGTTTATAGAAAACCTAATTGCATGGCACGGAGAGTCTTTTAATTGGGGTATAAAGTCTTACAGGGGACAATCGATAATTTTATGGGATACTTTACGTGACTTTGACTAAATTAAAATTTATGGAAATAGAAAAGAATGGCTTTGGACTGGTAGATGCAATTTTAAGTCTCTCATTGCTAGCAGGAATAATAACTTATGGTATTTATTTTTCCTCGATGCGACTAAATATAGTTCACTCTTCTAATCTTATCAGATCGATAAATAAAGAAATTGAGAGAGATATTGAAAGGTTGAAGTTAGATTTATGGAGTTTAAATTACAATAAAAATACTGGGAATTATATTTTCAATCAAGATGAATGTGAAGATTCCACAGACAATTTACTGGATCTCCCAAGCTGGAATATTAGTGCTAATAGATCAACAAATCAATCATGGAGACCTGGACCAGAAAGAAGTAAAGTGTTCACCGGGCAAAAAGTTTTAATTTCTAGAGAACTTGTAATGACACAACCTTTGAATAATCAATCATTAAATAATTCAGTTGCCACAATAAACTATAGGGTTCAGTGGGGAGAAAAGGACGAACATTGGTTGAGCATTGACTTAGCAGCAGAATCGCATAGTTGGTGCGAACAACTGATTTAAATAAATATAAAATGAAAAAATTAAAGAAAATAAATATATTTTTTAATAGTGGTTACACACTAGTTGAAATTATTATTGTGGTTGGCATGATAAGTACCTTATCGGGATTAATATTACCAAGTTTTCTAAATTGGGTTAGAACAGAAAAAGTAAATTCTTATACAAGAGAATTAAGAGAATATTTTAGAGTTATAAGATTAGATGCCAGAAGATGGGGTTCAAGTTGTCTAGTTAATATTAATAAAATTTCTTATGAAGATAGTCCAAGAAATAATACTTTTAATGGTTTTACAGTTACTTGTAAAAACGAATTAGGTACTATTAATTCTTTAGCACCATTGATGAATAATTCTATTTTTCAAATAACTAATAAAGATTTTCGTATCACTCCAAATGGGAGAATAAGCTCAGATAAATCAATAGTTGTTGTAATTGGTTCACAATTTTATAATTCTGGTTCTACCATCCTAAATTGTCTTATAATTCAGTCTCCAACTGGTCATATACTTAAAGGAAATTTCGTAAGGAAAGACTGGATAAATAATAGGATGGATATAAGTAAAAGTGATGTAGATAATATAGTCAATGAAAATCAATGTGAGACTTAGTAAGATATGAATTTTTTTAAAAAAAACGGCTTTTCAATTATTGAATTAATAATTGCAGGATCAATATCCATTACAGCTATTGGAATTGGTTATTCATTATTACAGATTGCACTTAAAGGAAACAAAATAGATGAAACTCAAATGGGTCTTAATGGGAGAATAAATGATACATTAGATTTTATCTTAGACGAAGTTAAAGCAAGTAAAAGAATAATTGATGATGCAAATGATATTAATCAAAATAATGAAAATTGCACATTCCCTGGTAATGGAGAGTTCCTGTTTGGGATTAGCCTACCTAATCAAGCTCTAGTAAAAAGCGAGTATGAACCTCAGGGAGATCAATTTAATTTAAATGAGGTTGATTGTCCAATTGTTTATTCTTTAAGACCAAACATTAACAATGAATATTTGTCATATAGCCTAATTCGATATGGTCCTCAATACAATGAAACGGGTTACTATATATCGCCATCTTTTTTAGAATTTAAAGAAACTCTATTACTAGATGGCATTACCTCATCAAGCAATTACCAAAAAATAATTTGTCCAAATGGTTGGGGTGATATTAAAACTACAAAAGGTATTTCTTTTTGCATTGATGAATTTAAAAAAGCAATAGAAATACAAATAAAAGCTATCGACCCACAAGTTGGAATAAATAATAATGAGATCAGATCAATTGCATCTATTGGAGGTTTTACGTCAATTCAAGACGAAAAACAATTTAATAACAACACCATAAATTCAACAAACTTCAGCAATTCACCCAAATGTGTTGGGGGCCAATGTTGCTGGATTGGAATTTGTTTAAAATCAAATAAGGTTACTTACATTATTGATAATTCATATTACATGAATGAACAATATCTGCACAGAAACGGATCAATTCAAAATGGCAATTGGCAACCACTCGATAATCCAGAATTATTATCACCAAGAATAAACGGAAAGAATTTATTTGAATATCTCATAAATAGCTTGAGACAACATATAAACAAATTACCTTCTACAAAAGATTTATCAGAAGAAAAAAAAATGTATATTCAAATAATTGCAAATAATAGTAACTCAAATTATTTATTTGAAAATGGACCTCAAGAATTAACACCAGAAAATAAAATTGCAGCAATCAATTATTTAAATAATTTAGAAGCAGAAGTTCAAGCTGCAATAAACCCATGGAATGATATTTGTAATTCTCTTGAATCTGAATATGTTGGTCAATTAATAATATCTAGTGCCTGGAAACCTTCGACAATTCTTGCATCAAATAGTGAACCCTGCGTAGGAAAAACAGAGGGAGAATTTGCAGAAATTATTGATGAATATAATCAATTTACAAGGAGTAAGTCTGGAACAGGATCATTAGCAATTGATAGTATTTCTCTTTTTAATAATTTTTGCGAGACCTCTAAAAATTTTTATAAAAACAACTGGTTGGGGATTATGTCTAGAGGTGCTGAATCAAATTGCATTCATATAAAGTAAATTTTACTTTATTTCATTTAAGAGTTTAATAGACTCTTCATTTTCATATTTCAAATTATAGTCATCAATATTTGAAGTTCTATCTTGTAAGACTCTAGGAGTTACAAGAATAATCAATTCTCGTTTATCGTTCGTTGTTTGTTTTGATCTAAATAATGCACCTAGTAGCGGGAGATCTCCCAACAAAGGATATTTGTAAGTGGCATTAACATCTGTTTCTTGTATAACTCCAGTCAAAACAAGCGTATCTCCATCTTTTATACGAATTGCTCCAGTATCTAATCTTCTATTATTGATTTTTGACACTGAACCACATCCAACGATTTTAAAACTACCAGAAATTCCAGTAACAATAGGTGTCATTGTGAAAGTTACAAAATTATTTTGATCAATTCCCAATATTTTTGCGCCTAATTTTACTCCTACAGTTTCAAATGTATAAGAGCAGGTTCCACTATCTCCTTGAGTTGCATCTACAGGAACTTTATCACCAATTTCAACAAAACCTTCATTCCCAGATTTCATTCCTATATTACTACCATCTCCAGCAGTTCCGGATGATTCACTTAGTACAAGCGTAGGACTTGCTAAGACATTAGTAGTTCCGTTTTCTATACTCGCCTCTAATAATGCAGAAAAAGATTGATTAGAGAAAGTAGAGGCTGGATTTGGTATACCTGAATCTCCAGAATCTGGAAAACTAGGCAAAAACGGGCCAATTGCAGATTTAATTTTTCCTTGATTACCTACGACAAATAAATCATCTAATCTACCTACGTAATCTTTTAAAGATGAATTTTTGTCTGACAAGTTGACGTCAAGAACTTTCACACTCAAAGCAACCTGTTTTTGTTTTATGTCTAACTTGTCTAAAAAACCATTTGCCATGTCAATTAAAGATTGTTCTCCAACCATAGTTATTGTTTGTAATCTCTCGTCAGTTGTGGCAATTAAGCCAACTAATGGTCCAATAGTAGCTCCATAAACTTTTACAGAAGTCTCAGACTGATCAGTAGTAGTAGCAGAAGTTGAGCCTCCCTGAACCGCCTGAGATTGAGACGCTCCGGATGTGACGGAGGTTGTAATTGTGAAGGTCTTTGTAACACTAGCACCTAAATTAGCCAAATAATCAGCTGCTGAACTAGCGCTAATTTGGTTTAATTGATATACATCTGTAGCTCTTGTAGTAAAAACAGTATTTCTTACATTTGGTCCAACATAAAGAATATTATTATGCAACTTGGCCTGTAATCCACTAGCCAATAATAAAGAGTGAAAAGCTTTTTTATAACTAACATCATTCAGATTCATCGAAATTAATCTTTGACTATCTAATTCAGATTCTTTTGAAGTTGGGTTATTTCTAACCCATACAAATCCAAAATTACCAACCTCTGCAAGGTACTCAAAAATTTCTTTAGCTTTTGCTTTTTTAAAAATTAAAGAAACGTTTGGACCAGATATTTCTAATAAATTAGGGTTAACGATCCTAGAGGAAATTAGTAATTCTTTTTTATTTTTTAAAGTAGTTTTATTTTTTGAAAATTTAATTTCTTTTTGAAAAGATAAATTATTTTTTATTTCTGAATTTTTTTTATTTAAGAAATTATTTGTATATTCAGCAGAATTTGCATTAAAAGACAAAACACTTGCAAGTGCAAATAAAGAAAATTTTCTCCCAATAGAATTCATATTCAGAATAAGAATATGCTTTAAAGACCTTATAATAGCAATTCTACATTAAGTTAACATCTATTCTTCGGATTCTATAAAAAGCTTCATTCTGGTGTTGTTGGAATTTTCAAGATGATACGTGTAGATACATTGCTCAAATTCATCCTAGATTCAGATTCAGATTCTGATGATTTAAGATAAGCCTCAATTGGCTCGCCAAGTTTGTTCAATGGAATTATTAAAGACTCGTCTTCATTAGTATCGTTTAATACCTGAGAAGATTTAATTTGTTCTGAATCAACCTCTAAACAATATGGAACAATAACTAAATCATAAAGCTGAATCTCTTTAAGAAAATTTATTATGTCCAAATAGTCAGAACTAAAATTTACTTCGAAAAAGTTAGATTGAACATTTCCCTTTTTTAAGCTTTTTGAATTACGTTTACGCTTAGAAAACTTTTTAGAATTTTTTTGACTCAAAGAATCCTTACATAATTTTGTAGAATCTGCTTTAATAAGCGGTTTAAAAGAACTGATATTAACATTAGATTTTTTAGCAGCATCATTTAATAACTGTGTAATAAAAATGACATCTTTATTTTTTAAAATTGAAGAATTAATCTCATTCATTAATTCAGAAATTAATTCAAATTTTTGATTTTCTATTTTAAGTTCAACAATTTTATCATCAATTTTCTTAGCTTCTTCTCTATATTGCGTCATCGTCTTGAGTGAAAAATTTAAATCTTTTACTTTTGGAACTAAAACGAACATAGTCATAAATACAGCACTTGCTATACCAAATACAGGCTTAGAGTATTTAGAAGTTCGTACATGATAAAGAATGCTTTTATAATTAATATTTTTTATATCTTGAATTTTAAAATTTCTAATTTTTTCGTTAAAAGAATTAAAGTCAAAAGACTTTAACTTTTTATCAATATCATCGAAAAATTTTTTAAGATTTCTAATAGCCAATTTTTAAGATCCCAGTAATTTATTTAAATTCTTAAATCTTAGGAATTTACTTAATAAACCATTTGCATCTGACTCTTTATAAAAATTCTCTCGATCTCTTAAGTTTAACTTTTTTACTTCTCCATAAACCGATAAATCAAACTCAAAATCTATTGATTTATCGTTAGATTTAGATATTTGTTTTCTATTCAACTGATTAATCATAACTGTATTTTTCTTCACCACAGGTGACTCAATAATTAAAGTTAAAAATTGATTTAATGAATCTAATGTATATGAATTAGCATTAATTTCAAACCCATTATCGCTAAAAGAATAATTTAATAATTTAACCCCTTCTGGGACAGAATTTTGCAAATAATATGCAAATAGATAGGAAGTGGTTGCTTCAGTAAAATAAGAATCTAAATTGTTGATATTTTTTTTAAAACGCTGTTTAGAGGCATTTAAATTAGCTAACTTATTTGAAATAGCAGAATATTGATCATGTTCACTTTTAAGTGCTTCAGAAACTTTACTAGGATAAATATTTATAAGCTGCAAAAGTAATGCAAATAATAAGATAAAGGAAGGAGGATAAAATATCTCAGGATTTCCTATAAACTGATCTTTTAAGTAAAGTATTTTCTTCTTTAAACTCGCATCAGTAACTAATAAATTTGGAGGCGCTGGTCTTATCCATCTTTTGAGATTAGAATTTTTAAAAGCAAAGTTATAATTTATACGCATGACGAAAGAATAGATGCAAGAGAATAGATACTGTGATTAATTGATGCAGACACTAATTCGTGAACTTGCATTTTTTGAGGACTATAAGAGTAGTTAGCCAACTTTAATTCCAAAATATTTTTAAAATCCTTAGGTAAAGGGCATTTTTCATTTACTAATTTATCTAACCCTAGGCCCATAACAAAAACTTTCTGAGGAAGTTTTTGATCTTCTTCATCCAAGATTAATTTTATAGAATTCAAAACTCTTTCGAAATAGTTCTGACTAGTTTCTTGAAGAGAATCTGAAATGTATAAACTATATCCAAATGGTAATTTATAAGACTTTAATTGAGCTGATTTTCTACCGATTAGTAAAGAAGTAGTAGTTGATTCAATATCTATTAAAATAGTCAAAGGTTCAAGTACATTAGACGTAATTGCATCAAAAATATGAGGAGCTGCTGGTACTAATCCAATAGTTGGCTGATCAATAATTTTAAGGACATCAGTCCAACTATTAATTAAATCTTTTTTTGTATAAATAGCCCTAAGTAAACCATCCGAAATTGGACTTTCTGACATTCTTAAAAATTCAACAAGAGTATTAGCAGGCAAGAATGGACTCTTAGATTGCACTTTACTATCAGTTTCGGAAATTTGTTTTAAATCAGAAATTGAAAAAGTATGAATATTAAATAAAGAGCTTGAAAGAACTACTAATATAGGTGAATTTATCAGTTCCAACAAATTAAGAGAATCCATAGCTATATTAGCCAACTCATTAATATCCTCTACAAGTACATCTCCTATCACACTTCCTGGGATTGGAATTTCTGTAACTCCTACTATATTAATTTTGTTATTAAAATCAATTATTGCACTTAGGACGATAAGGGTATGATCACCATAAAAAAAGATTCCTATTTTCTGTCTATATTTTTCATTCTGTTTATTTTTTTTTAGATTTACTTTTGTTTCAAAAAATTTTAAATTACTTATTTTGTCTAAATTAATATTTATCAGAGATAGTTTATTTCTTAGAGTTTTTTTATTTTTCTTTAATTTTTTATATTTAGCTTTAAAAATAGCAGAAATATTTTTCAGATATTTTTCCGAATAAGAAATCTTGTTTAAGATGGATTTATAGTTTTTTGTTGCTTTTTGATTGTTTATTTTTTGCTCTTCTTTATTAAACTGATTAATTTTTTCAATAATTAATTGATATTTTTCAGACTTAGATAATCTAGAAATTAAAGAATCAGCATCTTTTTTGAAATTTGGTTTAATGGATTTAAAATTGAACTTTTTAAATTTTTCAACTAATAAATGAGATATTTTTTTTAAAAAAAATTGATTATTTTTTTTCATAATGAACTTTTTAAACTACTTAATGTAAGTCTGAATTTCTTTGAGCCGTTTGATAAATCAACAGTTGTTTCTTCTAGAGATATAGCAATAATAGAAAACCCATTGCTTAATTTATCACCAACACCATAAAATTTTTGTCCATCTTCAGTTTTTATAATAGCCCTTACAATATTGTTAGATTGTACAAGTCCTTTAAATTGCAAATTAGAATTTAAGTTTGATAATATTGGATATTCAGCTTTTGAAGGCTCATCAAAAGGATTTCTTTCGAATGTAACTTTTGCAGCAGCAGCTTCTACATCTCCAATTGGCATAGGTAAAAGCTCAGTAGATGCATTTTCAAAATTATTTCCAACAATTTGAACTGGAGGCAAATGGCTATTATTTTCCTTAGAATAAGAATCTGCATATAAAAAACACCCAAAAATAATTACGAAAGCTACTTTATAAATTTTTTTTATTGATTGATTTTTCATAAATCTTTGAAAGACTGTTGAAAAATTGTACAAAATCTACCAATTTAATAGCAATTATAGCTATATTTTCAATTAAGATATTAATACTGTTTATTAAATTCATAACGATAAAATCAGACTTTTCTTTTTTTAAATAAATCATGTCAGCTTACAGTGGACTAAATGATGAACAAAATATAGTCTTGAATAAAGAAATTTATGAATTTCTTACTCCAGAGATATGCGAAGATGCAGGAATTATTATTATTGATTTAACTGATAACAAGATAAATTTAGGTGCAATGAATCTAAATTACATAAAGGTAAAAAAAGTCATAAAAAATTTAGAAAGTGAATTTAATTTAGAAGTTTCAATAAAACAAATCACTGCTCTAGAATGGGAAACTTGGTTTGAAAATACACATTCTCTTACTGTTGAAACAATACAAAAATCTAATCAAGACTATAGTGCTAATTCATCAGAAAGTTATGAGAATATTCAAATTAATAATACAAGCTTACAAGAAAACGCTTTTGAGGATAAAGATGAGCCATTAATTGAAGATGACAACGAACTAATTGATGATGCAAATGATGAGGCATTAATTAGACTTGCCCAGGCAAACATTGGAGATGATGCCGAGATGGATAATGATATTTTATTTGGAGAAGAATTAACCGATTCAACGGACCCAGTTATATCTGGAGTAGCATCTATCTTAAGTAAATGCTTTACGCTTAAAGGTTCTGATATTCATGCTGAACCTTTAGAAGACAGATTAAGAATTAGATATAGAATTGATGGAGTTTTAAAAGAAGCATTTGCCTTCCCTAAATCTCATGTGAATCCAATTATAAGCAGAATTAAAATAATGAGTAAATTAGATATTTCAGAAAAAAGATTACCTCAAGATGGAAGGATCCGATGCCTCTTGAGAGGTAGAAGATCAGATTTCAGAGTAAGTACTCTACCTGGAAGATGGGGAGAAAAAGTTGTACTTAGAGCTTTAGAAAGCGATAATTCTGTGTTAAATCTTTCAAATTTAATTTCTGAAAAAGAAGAATTAAATATGATCACTAATATGTCAAAGTCACCTTATGGGATCGTAATAGTAGTTGGGCCCACCGGAAGTGGTAAATCAACCACTTTATATTCGATGTTGAGTGCTTTAAATAAACCTGGTGTAAATATAAGTACCGTAGAAGATCCAGTTGAATATACTCTTGATGGTATTCATCAAGTGCAAGTTATTAGAGAAAAAGGACTAGACTTTTCTCGAGCTTTAAGATCTCTCATGAGACAAGATCCAGATATTATTCTCGTTGGAGAAACGAGAGATAAAGAAACTGCTCAAGCTGCAATGGAAGCAGCCCTTACAGGTCATATGGTATTTACAACATTACATGCAAATGATACGGCTACTGCAATTACAAGACTAGCTGAAATGGAAATTCCACCATACTTAATTGGAGCTTCAATAATTGGCGTAGTAGCTCAA
>MDTA01202088.1_pt1 | contig 12885 bp, 9 predicted proteins | sample 811151 | NCBI WGS metagenome assembly MDTA01 (sample SAMN05326648, study PRJNA326480) | marine metagenome | isolation source: seawater | place: Indian Ocean: South | collected 2010
ATGAGAAACATGGATATTCAAAACCATATGTTGATGGTAGGCTAGCCATTTTGATGGGAGGCAGAGCAGCTGAAATGCTTATTTTCAATAAAATGACAACTGGAGCAGGGAATGATATTGAACAAGCTACCCAAATTGCTAGAAAAATGGTAACTGAATGGGGAATGAGTGATTTACTTGGGCCGATGACATTTGGAAAGAAAAATGAAGAAATCTTTCTTGGAAGGGAAATTCAATCTCAAAGAGACTATAGCGAAGTCACTGCTAGAATGATAGATGAAGAAATATCAAAAATCATACGTAATGCGCAGCGAGTTTCTGAAAATATTTTAAATGATAATAAGGATTTATTACACAGTATGGCCAAATCTTTACTCCAGCACGAGACAATTGACTCAAAAGATATTGATAAACTTTTGAACGGAAAAAAAATCATAAGAAGAAACCTTAATACAAAAAGATCGAGTAATGGCAAAATAAATGAAAAAAAGAGAATAGCAGATAAAAAAAAATCAGAATCAGTTAACTCAAACGGTAAAATTTAATCAGAATTTCTACATAAAATCTTCAAGAGGCATTTATAAACACTAATCATATCATAGATCAAATCAATCATGATTCTGGAATTATAATCATGGGAATACTAAACGTGACTCCAGATTCTTTTAGTGATGGTGGCAGATTCACCCAACATAAAATTGCAGTAGATCATGCCTTAAAGATGATAGACAATGGTGCTAATATAATTGATATAGGAGGTGAGTCAACAAGGCCTGGGTCATTGCCTGTATCAGAAAATGTAGAGTGTGATAGAATCATAAGCATTATAGAATCTATCAAAAAAATCAATAGTAGAATTTGTATATCAGTCGACACTTATAAATCAAATGTAGCAAAGAAAGCAATTGATGCTGGTGCAGATATTGTTAATGATATAAGTGGTCTTACATTTGATAAAGATATGGTATCTTTATTATCGGGTAAGGATATACCTATTGTCATTATGCATATAAATGGTAAGCCAAAAACCATGCAGAAGAACCCTACATATAATGATCTAATTGAAGATGTAAAAGATTTCTTGTTAAATCAAGCAAAGATTGCAGAGAGAAATGGAATAAAAAAAAGTCATATTATTTTAGATCCTGGTATTGGTTTTGGGAAAACATTTAATCATAATTTTACAATACTTAGAAGGCTTAATGAGATTTGTAGTCTTGGGTATCCAGTAATGATTGGTCCAAGTCGTAAGGCTTTCATTGGTGATGCTCTTTGTTTGCCGCCTGATCAAAGGTTGGAGGGAACAATTGCAACTATTGTAGCAGGAATAATGAATGGTGCTAGAATTGTAAGAGTTCATGATGTTGAAGAAGTAAGAAGAGCAGTAACTATTATTGAAAAGATTCTAGCATAGGTATGATCGAACTATTCAAAATAGGATTTATAAAAGTGTCTCTTATTGACATTATAGATATACTTCTAGTTACTTGGATTTTTTACAAAGTATATCAGTATTTTAAAGAAACTCGCGCTGGACAAATGCTGATTGGTTTAATCATTTTATTGATTGCTTCATTTTTATTTAATGCATTTGGAATAAGTGCAACATCGTGGCTAATTAATCAATTTCAAACAGTATGGGTCGTGGCCTTCGTAATTTTATTCCAGCCTGAAATAAGGAGGCTTCTTATATATGTCGGGCAGACAAGATTTTTTCGTACCATATTTAGAGTTGGAACTAGTCGTTCCCTTGAAGCAATCGTAGAAGCTTCTTTACAATTAAGTAAAAAGAAAATTGGTGCGCTGATTGTTGTTCAAAGAGAGACTGGTTTGCGTATTTACAAAGAATCAGGTACTGCAATAAAAGGGGAGGTTACCTCTGCATTGCTACTATCAATATTTCATCCTGAAAGCCCGTTGCATGATGGTGCAGTAATTTTACAAAATACATTAGTAGAGTCAGCAGGTTGTATCCTGCCTTTAACTGAGAGTGATATGATAACACCAGATATGGGAACAAGACATAGAGCTGCATTAGGATTAACAGAAGAATCTGACGCTATTGTAATTGTGGTTTCAGAAGAGAGGGGCGCTATTGCCACTGCCGAAAATGGAAGGTTTATAAAATTAGATATGGACGAAATGGATCTCAGGCGTTTTCTCAATGAAAGATTATTTATATCATCAGGTGATTAAAATAATGAAAAGTATTAAAGTATTCTAAATTATTAAATTAGAATATGGAATTATTTCAAATAAAAGAACTATTTATTAAAGCTAGTGAAAAATTTTCTGCTCTTCGGGGGTATCTTTGATATCGCTTTATTAAATAATCAATTAAACAAACTTAAAGAAGAATCAACCCACCCTGATTTTTGGAATGATAATAAAAGGGCCTCAGCTGTATTGAGGAATATTTCCAGAATTGAAAAAGAGATAAACATTTGGAGTAATATTGAAGAAATGCATAGCGATATTGATGTGCTTTTTGAATTTCAGAAGGAGGACGAGATTTCATTGAGTGATTTATTTATTGAGGTAAATAAATACAAAAATGTGATAGAAGAATTAGAGCTAAAAATGATTCTTGGCAGGGATGAAGATTTAAGCAATGCCATTTTAACAATACATCCAGGTGCTGGAGGAACTGAAAGCCAAGATTGGGTTCAAATGCTCTATAGAATGTATGGTCGTTGGGCAGAAAAAAAAGGGTTTAATACTTCTATAATAGATTTCCATGCTGGAGATGAGGCAGGAATCAAAGAAGTTACATTTGAAATTAAAGGAGAGTATGCTTACGGTCTATCCAAGGCGGAATTTGGAGTTCATAGAATGGTGCGCATTTCTCCCTTTGATTCAAATAGCAAGAGGCATACTTCTTTCGCATCTGTATATGTATATCCATCTGTTGATGAAAATATTGAGGTTGATATAAATCCAAGCGATATTAGAATTGATACTTATAGGGCAAGCGGAGCTGGTGGCCAGCATGTAAATAAAACAGATTCAGCCGTTAGAATTACACATATTCCAACAGGAATAGTATCACAATGTCAGAATGAGAGATCTCAACATAAAAATAAAAATCAAGCGATGAAATTATTAAAAGCTCGTATATATCAGCTTGAGATTGAAAAGGAAAAAGAAAAGCAAAAGGATTTAGAAGGTCAAAAAAAAGATATAGCATGGGGCAGCCAAATAAGGTCCTATGTTTTTCATCCTTACAATCTTGTGAAAGATCATCGGACAAAACAGGAGACTGGGAACATACAAAGTGTAATGGATGGTGACTTAGATATATTTATTCGTTCGTTTTTATTATCTGAAATTCCAGAAAAATCATTAAATACATAAAGGGTGAAAAATGTCTGAAGAGAACAAAAGTTTAAGCCAAATAATTAATTTTAGAAAAGAAAAGTTATCTAAGCTTAAGAAGCTTGGTTTTGAGCCTTATCCTCATAAATATGAGCGCACTCATAGTAGCATGGAAATACTAAACAATTTCGATAAATTAGAGAACAAAGATGTTTCCATATCTGGTAGGGTTATGGCCTTAAGAAAGATGGGAAAGGCATCATTTATCCATATTATGGATGCGACTGGGAAAATTCAGGTTTTTATTAAAAAGGATATTGTAGGTGAAAAAAATTATGAAGCCTTTAAACTAATTGACATTGGTGATTTTTTAGGTATCGTTGGATTAGTTTTTAAAACAAAAACGAAAGAAATTTCCATAAATGCTCAACAGATTACTATTCTATCAAAAAGTATTAGGCCACTTCCAATAGTAAAAGAAAAAGAAGGGGAAATATTTGATGCATTTAATGATAAAGAATTAAGGTATCGTAATCGTCATTTAGACTTAATAGTTAATCCAAAAACTCGAGATGTTTTTAGGAAAAGAGCAGAAATTATATCTGAGATTCGATCAACTCTTGATTCAAAAAAGTTTTTAGAGGTAGAGACACCTGTTTTACAGCCAATGTATGGAGGTGCGAATGCGAGGCCATTTACAACACATCACAATGCTCTAGGACAGAAATTATTTCTTAGGATTGCTGATGAACTGTATTTAAAAAGATTAATAATCGGTGGTTATGAAAAAGTATATGAAATTGCGAAGGACTTTAGAAACGAAGGCATGGATAGAAGTCATAATCCAGAATTTACAATGCTCGAATTTTATTGGGCGTATGCTGATTATAATGATTGCATGACCTTAGTTGAGGAAATTATTAGAAATGCAGCAAAAAAAATCGGAACTTTATCAATCAAATGGGGAGATGCTGATATAGATTTATCAAAAAAATTTGAATGTAAAACATTTTATGGTTTATTAAATGAAGAAATTGGTTTAGATATTTCCTTATTGGATGATAACGAACTTTTTGAAGTATGTAAAAACCAAAATTTAGAAATAGATAAAAATTCAAATACTGGGCAAATGCTAGATAACTTGATGAGCACCTTGATCGAGCCTAAACTAATTAAACCTACATTCATTATTGATTATCCAAAAACTATATCACCGCTCGCCAAATTAAAACGAGATGGAAGTAAAAATATAGTTGAAAGATTTGAGTTATTTATAGGCGGTTCAGAGTTTGCTAATTCATTTACAGAACTTAATGACCCAATTGATCAAAGACAGAGACTCGAAGCACAAGCGGTTCTAAGAGAAAAGGGTGATAAAGAAGCACAGCCAATAGATGAAGAATTTATACATGCAATGGAAGTGGGAATGCCACCAACAGGTGGTGTAGGGATTGGTATTGACAGACTTGTCATGTTGCTCACAAATAATCGTTGGATAAGAGATGTAATTTTTTTCCCTACAATGAGATTAGAAAACCAAAAATAATGAATCTGCACATGCAGTTTGTTCTGCGTTATTTGTATCCTAACTCAGGAAATAATTTTTCATCAAATGCGAGTGTTCTAGCAATTATTGGTCTTTCAATTGGTATTTTTTCACTAATTCTAACATTAAGTATTATTAAGGGTTTTGAGGATGTATTAGATAAAAAACTATCAAGTATTGATGGGAAAGCAAGGGTGCAAAATATTTTAGGTGAGTCAATCAGTAAACCAGGAAAACTTGACACTTTATTATCTAAAATTGATTTTCCGTTGCAAATATCTCCATACATTCGCGGTACTGCTATGATTCGTCTTAGCGGTAATACCGATGGAATAATCATCGAAGGTATAGATAAAATATTAGATTATACATATTTTGATTTAAAAAATCACAATATTAATAAAGATAATATCATTTTAGGCAAAGCATTGGCTGAAGAAATGGGGATTGATATTGGAGATCGAATAATAGTTACGCCTCTGGATAATCCAATAAATCATACAATTAAACAAAAATTCAATCTTATGGAGGTTATTGGGTTTATTGACTCAGGTATGAAAGAGTATGATAAAAAAATTGCATATACATCTATCGATGGGGCAAGGAATATATTTGAAATGGAGAATGCTATTAGTGGGTTTATCATTAACAGTAATGAGCAGGTTGAGAGCATAGTAAAAGTCTTAAATGAACATATTAGGTATCCCTATTATTATGAAACTTGGAGAGAAAGACATCAAATAATATTTGACTGGATAAGAATTCAAAGATTGCCAATAATTATAATTTTTAGTTTGATTGCTTTAGTTGGTATAACAAATATTATGGCCGCAGTATCAATGATCATTAGTGAGAAAAACACACAAATTGGTATTTTGTTATCATTGGGTATGGAAACTAATGACATACGAAAAATATTTTTTTATTATGGAGGTATCATTGGGTTTCTTGCATGTACGTTGGGTTCTGCATTATCCTATTTATTTATTATAATCCAGAATAAATATAAAATTATTTCTTTGCCAGAGGATATTTATTTTATGGATTATATTCCTGCAAATTTTGACTTGTTTGTTTTTTGTAGTGTTCTTGTTTTAACGTTATCAATATCAATTTTTTCAACAATTATTCCATCTAGATCTATCATAAATCAAGTGCCGATAAAATTACTTTTGCAAGAATGATGCATTTCTTTTTTATTGCCAATAGATTCCTTAATTCTAATAAAGGTACTGGAAAGCTTACTGGGGTAGTATCTACCATTGGTATAACGATTGGTTGCTTTGCACTAGTAATTTCTGTTTCAGTACTTAATGGTTTTAAGTCTCAGGTTAATGATAAGATAAAAGATTTTGAAGGTGAGATAAAAGTATCTGGACATGGATTAAGTGATGATGTATCAATTTTTGATGGATTTGATAAAATAAAAATAGTATCGCCATATAGAGAGAGAACAGGTATTGCCATAAAAGGATCGAAACAAAAAGTCGTAACTTTCAAAGAAATAAATACTAAAACATTCAAACAATTTTTTAATCTACCGATTATTGGTGGTTACCCCAATAACGAACAGATTTTGGTTGGATATGATATAGCCTCTGGATTAGGTGTTAAAGTCGGTGATAAAATAATAGTATCATCACCACTAGATCAAAAAATGATTTTAGGTTTTTCACCTTCAAAAAAATTACAGGTCAGCGGTCTTTTCCATTCAAAGATTTTAGACTTTGATAATAATTTTATATTCATTCCTAAAAATATCGGAGAAAAACTATTTTTAAATAAAAGCAAAGTGAATTCATTCGATATTAAAATAAAAAACCGAGCAAATGTACTGGAGTTAAAGAAAGATCTAATTCAATTACTCGGTGAAGATAATAGAATAGAAACTTGGAAGGATAGGCATTCAACTCTAGTAAAAGCAATGAATATGGAAAAGTTGGGGTCAGTGATTGTATTGAGTCTTATTATTCTAGTTGCTTCATTTAATATGATGGCAACTTTATCTCTGATTACAATAAAGAAGATCAAAGATATTGGTATAATAAGGATATTGGGCTCAACAATATATGATACACAAAAAGTTTTGTTTGCTCAGGCTATCATTATTGGAGGTAGAGGAATTTTTTTTGGAATGTTCATAGGTCTTAGTTTTGTCCTATTACAAAATTTATTTGGTTTCATTAAACTTCCTAACGACATATACGCAATGGATATTTTGCCCATGGAAATTACTATTATTGATATCTTAATGATAATATTGATAAGCCTTGCATTAATAATTATACCGGGATGGTTTTCTGCTAGGAAAGTATCTAAGCTCAAACCAATTAAGACAATAAGATGGGTAAAATGATTTTAAAAGCTAAAGGAGTCGTTAAATCCTACATTAATGGTGAAAGTAAATTGAAAGTTCTTGATGGCATTGATTTTTGTCTTGAAGAGAAAGATATAATTACTATAGTTGGTAAATCAGGGTCTGGGAAATCAACACTTTTAAATATCCTAAGCACTCTAGATTATGCAGATGAAGGGGAGATAATAATAAATGGTAAAAATATTAAGGAATATTCAGATATTGAAATATCTAAATTTAGAAATAGAACTATTGGTTTCGTTTTTCAGTTTCATCATTTATTACCTGATTTTACTGTATTAGAAAATATTCTGCTACCTGCATGGATAAAAAAAGACTATTCTAAACGTGATGAAGCTTACAAATTATTAGAGGCTCTAAAATTAATGGGAATAAAGGATAAACATCCTATGGAAATATCAGGTGGGGAAAAGCAGCGTGTCGCACTACTTAGAGCATTAATAAATAAACCAAAAATTTTATTTGCAGATGAACCAACAGGTAACTTGGATGAAAAGAATGCGTTATTATTAGTTGACCTATTAAGGGAAATAAACAGAGATTACAAGGTTGCAATTTTACTAACAACACATAATCCCGATGTTGCAAAAATAGGTTTAAAAAAATATGAACTCAAATCAAGGTTGTTAAAAAGAAAAAAAGAACAATTAATATGAAAAAAAATTTCTCAAAAAGATTACAAACTATTTTAAAACATGCTAAAGAAGATGCAATACGGTTAGGACATTCTTTTGTTGGCTCAGAGCACTTGTTAATCGGTCTTTTAAAAATACAAAGAGGTATTACTTCAAAAATATTTGAATTATATGATATTGATATCGAATCTGTTATTAAAATGATTGAGGATATAATGGATACTACAGAGAGCACAATTACCTTAGGCCATTTGCCACTAACTATTAGGGCCGAGCGAGTATTAAAGAATGCTTATCTTGAGGCCTCATCAAGAAATCAGAGTATTGCTGATAATGAACATCTTTTGCTTGCAATGCTGCGTGAGAAAGATGGAGTCGTGTTTGAAGTACTAAATTCACTTAATTTGGATTTTGATACTGTTTCCGAACTAGTTGACAGCGAAAATACAAATTTAGATGATAGTTACGATGTCGATCAGCATGAAAATAAAGAAAAAACCCCTACACTTGATCATTTTTCAAGGGATATTACTAACCTTGCCTTGAAAGGAAAATTGGACCCAGTCATAGGAAGAGAAAAGGAGATAGAAAGAGTTGCTCAAGTATTGGCACGTAGAAAGAAGAATAATCCAGTCCTTATTGGAGAACCAGGTGTTGGTAAGACAGCTATTATTGAAGGTTTAGCTCAGAGGATTGTTAGAAAGACTGTACCGCGACTTCTTCACAATAAGAGGATTTTATCTTTGGATTTAGCGGCAATTGTTTCAGGTACCAAATATAGAGGACAATTTGAAGAGAGATTGAAAAGCATAATGAATGAGCTTGAGTCTCGACAAAACTTAATTATTTTCATTGATGAATTACATACACTAGTGGGGGCGGGAGGTGCTTCTGGGTCTCTTGATGCATCAAATATGTTTAAACCATCATTAGCACGTGGAGATATTCATTGTATCGGGGCTACCACTTTAAATGAGTATAGACAAAATATTGAAAAAGATGGAGCACTTGAAAGACGATTCCAGAAAATAATTGTAAAAGCACCATCTATAAGTGAATCAATTGAGATTTTGATGGGTTTAAAGGAAAAATATGAAGAACACCATAAAGTCAAATACACAAACAATGCTATAGAAGCATGTGTCAATTTATCGGAGAGATATATAAGCGATAGGTATTTGCCTGATAAAGCTATAGATGTTCTAGATGAGGCAGGTGCAAGAGCACATATGTTTAATGATAAAGTACCAAAAAATATAATAAATATTGAAAAAAAAATAGAAAGACTAAGGTCCGATAAAGAGATTAAGGTTGTAAAGCAACTTTTTGAGGAAGCTGCAATAATTAGAGATAAAGAACGAAAACTACTTGAAAAACTCAATAGCGCTCAGCAATCCTGGAATGAGAAAACAAAATTAACGGAATTAACTATTTCCTCTGAAAACATTGCTGATGTTGTTTCTCTAATAACCGGTATACCTGTAAATAAAGTGGCAGAGACTGAAAGCCAAAAGTTGCTAAATCTTCCAAAGAGTTTAGGACAGTTTATCATCGGCCAAGAAAAAGCTATAAATAGTATTACGAAAGCTATACGTAGATCAAGGACAGGCTTAAAAAATCCAACAAAGCCGATAGGTGTATTTTTATTTTTAGGTCCGACAGGAGTTGGCAAGACAGAATTAGCTAAAGTTTTAGCGAAGCACTTATTTAACCATTCTAATGCTTTAGTAAAAATAGATATGTCAGAGTTTTCAGAGCGATTTACATTATCAAGATTGATTGGTGCGCCTCCTGGGTATGTTGGACATGATGAGGGTGGTGAATTAACAGAAAAAATTCGAAGAAATCCATATTCCGTAGTTTTACTTGACGAAATCGAAAAAGCTCATCCAGATTTATACAATATAATGTTGCAGGTTTTTGATGATGGTATCTTAACAGATGGGTTGGGTAGGAAAATTGATTTTAGTAATACTATAATTATTATGACATCAAACCTTGGTACAAAAAATATCCAAATTAACGATTTAGGTTTTGTAGAAAATACAGATTCAGATAATTATAAAAATGCAAGCTCAAAAATTATTAAATCAGTTAATGAAACATTTTCTCCAGAACTTATAAATCGAATTGATGATACTGTAGTTTTTCATTCTCTTACTGAAGTTGACATTTTTAAAATAATTGATTTACAATTAAAAGACTTATCTAATAATCTTTTGAAAATGGGTTTAAAACTAAAATTATCTATAGCTGCAAAGAGATTATTAGCTACCAGAGGGTACGATCCAAAATTTGGAGCGAGACCTCTTAAAAGAGAAATACAAATTTCTATTGAAGATTATCTTTCTGAGGTTTTTTTAAAAAGAAAGTTCCCTGAAGGTACTACTATAAAAATAGATACAAGTAAATCTGAATTTAAATTTACCTTTTTAGAAAAAAGTAAAACAAAATTAAAGAAGAGATCCTCCAAATAGCAAAAATATATACAATTTACCTGTCAAATAGTACTACATGACTTTGTACTCTGCCAAATAGTGTTAGCATTTCATTTGGAATATTGCTTGCAGCATTTGTTAAAAATTAATTAGGAGATTTAATGTCTAAGATTATAGGTATTGATTTAGGTACAACAAATTCTTGCGTTTCAGTTTTAGAGGGTGGAGAACCCACTGTTATCACAAACCCTGAAGGAGGAAGAACTACACCGTCAGTTGTGGCTTTTGTTAAAGATGGTGATCGGTTGGTAGGGCAAGCAGCAAAGCGTCAGGCAGTTACTAACCCAGAAAACACAATCTTTTCAATCAAGCGATTCATGGGTCGTATGTACAAAGAGGTGAATAATGAAATTTCAGAAGTACCATACAAAGTTGAAAAAAATTCAAATGGTGCAGTTATTGTAAATGCAAATGACAAAGATTATACACCCCCAGAAATAAGTGCCATGGTATTACAGAAGCTAAAGCAAGATGCGGAAGAATACTTAGGAACTAAAGTAACAGATGCAGTGATAACAGTTCCTGCATATTTCAATGATTCACAGAGGCAGGCTACGAAAGATGCTGGTAAGATAGCTGGTTTAAATGTTCGTAGAATAATTAACGAGCCGACGGCTGCTTCATTGGCTTATGGTTTAGATAAGAAAAAAGATGAGAAAATTGCTGTTTTTGATTTAGGTGGTGGAACTTTTGACGTGTCAATTTTAGAGCTTGGGGATGGTGTTTTTGAAGTGAAATCATCGAATGGTGATGGTCATCTAGGAGGAGATGATTTTGATCAGAAATTAATCAATTGGATAGCTGACCAATTTAAGAAAAGTGATGGAATTGACCTACGTGAAGATCCAATGGCTCTTCAAAGGTTAAAAGAAGCGGCTGAATCAGCTAAAAAAGAATTATCATCATCAAAACAAACAGATATAAATTTACCTTTTGTTACCGCAGATGCTTCTGGTCCAAAACATCTAAACCTTACTTTATCAAGGGCAAAATTTGATGAATTAGTCTCTGATTTAGTAAACAGAACCGTTGAACCTTGTAAAAAAGCATTATCTGATGCAGGTCTAAGTTCAAAAGATATTGATGAAGTTATTCTTGTTGGAGGTTCAACTAGGATACCAAAAATACAAGAAAAGGTAAAAGAAATTTTTGGCAAAGAACCTAATAAAAGTGTTAATCCTGATGAAGTAGTTGCACTAGGTGCAGCAATTCAGGGAGGAGTATTGGCTGGTGATGTTGATGATGTATTATTGTTAGATGTTACACCTTTATCCCTTGGAATTGAAACTTTGGGTTCAGTATCCACCAAGCTAATTGAAAGAAATACGACTATACCTACTAAAAAATCTCAGGTTTTTAGTACCGCTGCAGATAACCAAACCACAGTAGAAATTCATGTGCTTCAAGGTGAAAGAGAAATGGCATCTGATAATAAGACCATTGGAAGATTTCATTTAGCAGATATTCCACCCTCTCCTAGAGGAGTTCCACAAATCGAGGTGACGTTTGATATCGATGCAAATGGTATATTAAATGTTAGTGCGCAGGATAAAGCGACTGGTAAAGAGCAGAGTATAAGAATTGAAGCATCTAGCGGTATTTCTGAATCTGAAATTGAAAAAATGATTAATGACTCCAAGAAGAATGAACAGAAGGATAAAGAGAAAAGAGAGCAGGTTGATATTATTAATCAGTCGGAACATTTAATATACGAAACAGAAAAAAATATTAAAGAGAATGATGATAAACTAAATGAAAGTGATAAGGCTCATTTAAATGAAAAATTAGAGGCAATAAAAAAAGCCAAAGAAGCAGGAATTACTTCTGATATGAAGAAAGCGCTTGAAGAATTAAATAATGCATGGTCAGAGGTTGCCGGGAAGATGTATGATGGAGCGGGTCAATCAGCTCAAGACCAAAACGATCCTCCTCCAAAAGAAAAGAAGGGGAAAAATAAGGACGAAATAGAAGATGCTGATTTTGAGGTAGTCGACTAAAATAAATAATACATTTATTTTTCTAAAAAAGCGTTCAATTTTGAACGCTTTTTTGTTTTTGGAACACACCATTGTTGAAGTAGTTTATAAATAAGATAATATTTATGTTTTCTAACAATAAAAAATCAAAGATTATATCTATTACTTTTTTGGTAATGTTCGCTATTCTTATTTCTAATGCCATTTTTTGGCAGGAATTGATTATCAATGAAATCAATGATAGGCTTTCAAGTAATAGGTTTAAAATTATATCGGCTAAAATATCTGGTAACCTATTTTCGAGTATAAAATTTAAAGATGTCAACGTTACACATCCTATTTATGGTGATTTATCAATAAATAAGAGTGTAATTAATTTAGATTTTATTTCATCTATATTCGGTAGAATGGCATTCGATTATATAGGTATTGAAAATTTATTAATACAGTCTCTTAATAATGCTATAAATGAAGCGAAACCTATAAAAAATTATTCTAGCCCTAAAATACCCTTTGATATAGATAAATTTTATATAAG
>MDTA01142553.1_pt1 | contig 12882 bp, 12 predicted proteins | sample 811151 | NCBI WGS metagenome assembly MDTA01 (sample SAMN05326648, study PRJNA326480) | marine metagenome | isolation source: seawater | place: Indian Ocean: South | collected 2010
TCAAATATTAGATGATCCATATAAAAACGTTTTGTTAGTATCTAGTATTATTTTATTAGTAATATTTATCTCAAAATCTTTTTTAGCAATATTTCTGAATCATTCGACAGTCAAAATACTTATGTATTATTTAGTAGAAGTTAGAAAAAAATTAATAAATTCTTATAAAAAAATAAATTATCTTGATTATCTACAATTAAACAGTTCAAAATATATTGAAATAACCACCGGTTTATCATCAATTTTTATAAGTCATTGTTTAGGAGCATATTTGAGATTATTCAGTGAAACTCTGGTTGCTATATTCTTTCTTTTATTGCTAATTTATACTAATTGGAAACTTCTATTAGTATTAATAGCAATAATTTTACCAGTTCTGCTAATTTATGATTATTTATTTAAAAATACATTAATTTTTTATGGAAGAAAAAAAAGTTTAGGTAAACAGAAAATAATAAAAGGTGTCAAAGAATTATTCGATGGTTTTAAACTTAATTTAATTTTTAATTCATTTAATTATTTTGAAAATAAAATTATAGAAGGCGCTAACGATATAAGAAAAGGAGAAATTATAAGTAAACTTATAACATTTTCTCCAAGACATATATTAGAATTTTTATTTATTTTTGTAATTATTATTTCTGTTATTTTTTTGTCTTTGAATGAGACAAATTTTTTACTTTATATTCCAAGTTTTACTGTTTTTGCAATAGCTTCAATTAGAATTGTACCAAGTATAATTAATATAGTAAATATTTTTACTTCAATAAATGAAGGGAGGTATGCCACTGAAAATATTTATAGTGAATTAAAAAAAAATAGAGAAAAAAATTATGTAATTAAAAATAATAGCATAAAGCAGCATATTAGTAACTTTGAAAAATTAGAATTAAAAAATGTGAGTTTTAGATATCCTGGTTCAAAAGATTTCACTTTAAGAAAAATAAATATTGATATTATGAAAAATCATACAATTGGAATAATAGGTGAATCTGGATCAGGTAAAACTACTTTAATCGATGTAGTTTTAGGTTTACTTCCAATTAGCGATGGTGAGATATTAATTAACAATAAAAATTTAAACGACTTTAATTTATCCTCCTGGCATAATAAAATTTCATATCTTACTCAGGACAGTTTTTTGATAGATGACACTATAGAAAAAAATATTTCATTAGATAGTAAGGAGGTAGATATAGACAATTTGAAAAAAATTAATCAATCTCTAAAAAAATCTCATTTGTCTGATTTCATAGATCAATTGCCAGAGGGGACAAAAACAAAACTTGGTGAAAGGGGTGTTAGAATCTCTGGTGGTCAAAAACAAAGAATAGTTTTGGCAAGATCTTTTTATTTTAATAAAGAAATTTTAATAATGGATGAATCTACAAGTTCTCTAGATATTGATACTGAAAAAGAGATTATTAGAGAAATTAAAAATATAAAAGGTAAAATTACAATTATAATAATAGCTCATAGACAATCAACTATTGAATACTGTGATCAAATTTATAGAATATCAAAAAATTCAATCAACAAGGAACGCTAATTATTTGTATGTTATTAAAAAAAAATAAAGTTACAATTATTGCTGAGGCTGGAGTTAATCATAATGGTAGCATCAGAATTGCAAAAAAATTAATAGACATTGCTTCAGATGCTGGATCAGATATTATTAAATTTCAAACATATAAAACTGAAAATTTAATTACAAAAAACGCACCTAAAGCAAAGTATCAAAAAAAGACAACAAATATAAAAGAGACTCAATTTGAAATGCTAAAAAAATTGGAGCTTAATGAGAAACAACATGAAGTACTTATTGAATATTGTAGTAAGAAAAAAATTGAATTTTTATCCTCACCATTTGACTTACCAAGCATTGATCTTTTAAAAAAATTAAATTTGAAAAGACTTAAGATTCCATCTAGCGAATTAACTAATCACATTTATTTAAAAAAAATTTCCTCTTTCAAAGGTGAAATTATTTTTTCGACAGGTATGTCTACTTTATATGAGATTAAGAGTGTATATGATTTTTTGATTAAAAATGGTGTAAACAAAAAAAAGATTTCTATTCTTCACTGTAATTCTGATTATCCTACAGACTTTAATGATGTAAATCTAAGATCAATGCTTTTAATTAAAAAAAGATTAAATGTTAATATTGGATATTCAGATCATTCTGTAGGATCTGAAGTTCCAATAGCTGCAGCAGCCTTAGGAGCTAAAATAATTGAGAAACATTTTACATTAGATAAGAAAATGGAGGGACCAGATCATAAAGTTAGTTTGGATCCTATAGAATTAAAGTATATGATTAAATGCATAAGAAATGTTGAGAGAAGCCTTGGTAAATCAAATCGAATATTATCTAGAAATGTATTAAATAATATTAAAACCCACACAAAATCAATTGTTGCATCAAAATCAATAAAAAAAGGTGATAAGTTTACACTTAATAACCTAACTGCAAAACGGCCTGGCACTGGTTTGCATACAAAATTTTACAAGAGATTACTAAATAAGAATTCGAAAAAAAACTATAAAGTTGATGATCTAATATCAAAAAAAGAATTATGAAAAAAATAGTTTGTATTGGCTCCGGAGGTCATTTTCGTCCTGTACTGGATGCGGCTACTTTATCTGGATACAATGTAATAGGTGTTGTTGATTTAAATTTTCTAAATGAAGAAAACATATTTGGAGTAAAAGTTTTTGATAAAATTGAGTCAATTAAGAAATTTGATAAAAAAAATACATCAGTATTTATAGCTATTGGAGATAATAAGATCAGATCAAAACAATATAATTTATATAAAAAAAATATATATAATTTTATAAATATTATTCACCCATCTTCAATTATATCGAATAATGTTAAGTTAGGTAATAATATTTTTATTAATGCAGGATCAATAATTAATTCTGATGTAAAAATAGGTGATAATAGTATTGTAAATACTGGTTGTATCATCGATCATGAAACAGTTATTGGGAAAAACACACATATAGCACCAGGATCAGTCATAGCTGGCAGGTGTGAAATTGGAGATTCAGTTTTAATTGGAATAGGAGCAAAAATTATACAAAAAATTAAAATTGGAAATAACTCAATTATAGGAGCTGGATCAGTTTTAATAAACAATGCAATTATGAACAAAACATATGTTGGTATACCAGCAAAAATTAAAAAATAATGAATTTATTCTATAGTTCAATAATGAGTAAAAAAAAAACTATTGATGAGGTTTTTAAATTTTTTATTGAAAAAAATATTAGTAATATAGAATTAACAGGTGGGATTCAATATGATAAAAATATTAATGATAAATTGGTTTCTTATAAAAATAAATACAACTTTAATTTATTAATTCATAATTATTTTCCATGTCCTAAAAATGAATTTGTAATTAACCTATCTTCTCTTGACAAAGAAGTTTATGATTTAAGTCTTCAGCACTGTAAAAATTCTATTGAAGTTAGCAAAAGAATTAATTCAAAAAAATATGCTTTTCATGCTGGCTTTCTTACAGATATAAACGTTGAAGAAACTGGTAATTTAATAAAAAGAAAAAAATTAGCTAATCGAAATAATGCTATAGAAAGATTTTGCGAGGCATTTACTAAATTAATTAGTTTTTCTGCTGGTGAAGTTGATTTGTTTGTTGAAAATAACATAATTACTCAAGAAAATTATAAAAATTTTTTAAATGTAAACCCTTTTTTATTAACTGATAAAAAAAGTTATGAAGAGTTAAAATCATTTATTGATTTTAATATTCTTATAGATTTAGGTCATTTAAATGTTTCTAGTGAAACTCTTAATTTAGATATTGATGATGAAGCAAATTTTTTTTTAGAAATTGCTAAATATATTCACTTTAGTGAAAACAATAAAATCGCAGATGAAAATTTAGCATTTTCATCTAATAATAATGCTTATAGACATTTATCAAAAAATAAATTAGATAACAAAATTATTACTTTAGAAATAAAAAGTGATTTTAATCATATTAAAAAAGTTAGAGATAAAATTTTAGAATTATGAAAGTTATAATTGTAGGAGCAGGAACAACTGCAAGGTCAACAGCAGATATTCTATCGAAAGACCCAAATTTCCAAATTTATGGATTTGTTGGAAATAAAGAAGAAGATAAAAAATTAAAAGGAAAAAATATTTATAACAACATTCCTTTTTTAGGAAGTCATGAAATAATTGATAAATTGATTGATGATGAAGTTAGAGGTTTTGTAATAGCTATTGGTGATAATTATTTAAGAGAAAAATTATATTATTTTGCATTAAACAAAGGTTTAAGTCCAATTAATGTAATCTCAAAAAATGCAATTATTATGGATAGTGTAAATATTGGTAAAGGAGTAATAATTAAACCAGGGTGTATCATATCAAATAATGTTAAAATAAGTGATAATGTAAAATTAGATACAAATGTAATTGTTGAAGTAGACTGTAATGTAGGTGAAAACTCTAGTGTTGGATCCGGATCTATCCTAGGAGGTGCAAGCACAATTGGAAGAAGTGTTGAGCTTGGAACACGTGTAGTTATTGAAAGCTATATTAAGATTGGTAAAAATAATAAAATAAAATCTGGAACTGTTTGTTTTAAAAATTTAAAAGATTTACCAAGAAAAAAATAACATTAAAATGAATTCCAAATCATTACTTGTTACTGGAGGAGCAGGATATATTGGTACAACTCTGATACGTGATGCTCTCGAATTAGGATATAATGTTACATGCCTAGATTTACTAGTTTATGGAGGCAAACCTTTAAGTACTTTTTTTAATCATCCAAGATTTAAGTTTATTCAGGGCGATATTAGAGATAAAAAAATTCTAAATTCAATTTTAAAAGATATAGATTTAGTTGTTAATTTAGCAGCAATTGTTGGAGATAAACCATGCCAAGCTGCACCAGACTCTGCAGTATCAATTAATTCATTAGGAGCTAAAATACTTGCAGATTGTTGTATTAAAAATTCTATTGAAAAATATATTTTTGCATCAACATGCTCAAACTATGGCATATCTGATCCTAAGTTAGCTGTTACAGAGGAAGGAGATCTGAATCCTGTTTCACTTTATGCAGAAACAAAAATTGATACTGAAAACTATCTTAATTCTCTAAATAATAACAAAATGAAAACAATATGTTTACGTTTTGGAACAGCCTTTGGAATATCAGCAAGAACTAGGTTTGATCTAGCTGTAAACTCATTAACTTTTGAGGCTTTCATAAATAATCAGATTACTGTTTTTGCAGGTAATACTTGGAGGCCTTATATACATGTCAAAGATATTTCGGGTATAATTATAAATTTTTTAAATGCACCATCATCAAAAATACAATATAAAATATATAATGCTGGTTTCAATTCACAAAATTTTACTAAAAATCAAATTGTAGATTTTTTATTAATGGAACTCCCAAATCTAAAAGTTAATAATATAAATACAGTCGATGATAGAAGAACTTATAAGGTATCATTCAGTAGACTTGAAAAACTTTTTCCAAATTATAATATTAAAAGTGTTAGGGAAGGAATGGCAGAACTATTATTAGCATTTCATACTGGGGTTTTAAAAAAAAATGACTTTGAATCAAATAATTTGAAAAGAATTACAGATTTTTTTAAACAAAATGAAAATAAATTAAGGAATATTAATGATTAAAAAAAAAACTATTCCATGGGCTGATCCAATTTTGGATCAAAAAGAAATAACAAATGTCTTCAATGTATTTAAATCGCAAAGATTTACTTCAGGGAAAAATGTTAAGTTGTTAGAAAAAAAAATTGCAAAATATTGTAACGCTAAATTTGCCTTATTAGTGTCTAATGGCACAGTTGCTCTTGATTTGGCACTTAAATCACAAGGTATAAAAAAAAATGATGAAGTAATTGTTCCTGCTATGACTTATTTTTCTAGCGCATCTTCAATTTCTTATCAAAACGCAAAACCAGTTTTTGTAGATATTGAAAAGGAAACCTTTAACTTGCATCCTGATAAAATTCAAAGAGCAATAACAAAAAAAACTAAAGCAATAATTTTTATTGATTATGGAGGCTTTCCCGCTGATGTAAATAAAATAAAAAAAATTGCTAAAATAAATAATCTTAAATTAATTCACGACGCAGCTCAGTCATTAGGAGCAAAATACAATAATAAAAATATGGGTTTAAATGGAGATATATCAACTATGAGTTTTCATATGGCTAAAATCATTACAACTATAGAAGGTGGTGCAATATTTACAAATAATTCACGAACTTATGAGCAGCTCAAAACTTTAAGAAATATTGGTGAGCCTTCAAATAAAAAATATATTCATACCCATTTAGGTACAAATGCAAGAATGACGGAGATACAGGCGGCAATAGGACTGTCACAATTTGATAAATTAAAACACTTTGTAGAAAAGAGAAAAAAAATATGTATTATGTATAATCAAATTTTGAAAAACTCAAAAAATATTATTCAATTACCAATCATTGAAAATAAAAACAAAAAATCTGCAAATTTTTTCTATCCAATTCTGATAAATAATAGGGATAAAGTAGCAAAAATATTAAGAGAAAGCTATGATATAGACACAAGAGTCGCCTATCCAATGCCAATATATAATCAGCCAATTTATAAAAATAACAAATTGAGTTTTAAAAAAGAAATATGCAAAAATGCAGAATTTGTAACATCAAAAATTCTCAATTTGCCACTTTATCCTAACATGAAAAAATCAGATATTTTGTATGTTACTGATTCACTAAAAAAAATATTACATAATTTTTGAGATGAAATTGCATGATGAATATTTATGCATTGTAAGTTTTGGAAATATAGCAAAAAAACACTTTAGGATTATAAACAAACATTATCCAAAAACTAAATTTATTATAATAAGTAAAACTCAAAAAAAAATAAAAAACGCAATTATTTTTACAAATCTAAAAAAAATTAATCAATATAAAATTTTTTTTGCAATAATTTGCTCTCCTGCATCTATGCATGTTACTCATGCTAATTTTTTTCTAAAACAAAATATACCTACATTTATTGAAAAACCATTTTCATCTAATCATAATGAGGTAATAAAATTGATAAATAAATACAAAAATAAAAAAAGATCAATATCAATTGGATATGTATTTAGATATCATAGACAAGCACAAAAAATTAAAAAATTATTAGACTCGAATATTCTTGGGAAAATTAATTATGCAAAGATAAATAGTTTTTCATATTTGCCTAATTGGAGAAACAAAGATTATAGAAAATCTGTTTCCGCGATTAAAAGTTTAGGTGGAGGTGTATTAAATGAACTAAGTCACGAAATAGATTTGCTATATTGGTTCTTTGGTAAATTTGATTATGTAAATTGTAAACTTAATAATTTAAAAAAAATAGATATTAATACAGATGATGATTGTGTTTTTGAATTTTTTAAAGGAAAGATCAGACTTTATGGTCATATGAATTTTAGTGAAAAATTTTACAAAGAAAGAACACTTTTAATCAGTGGAAATAAAGGTTTAATATATTGGGATTTAAATAAAAGTATATTAAAAATCAAATCAGAAAAATTTAATAAAACTTATATGTCCAAACTTAATTTATATGATGATATGTATGAGAAACAAATAAATTACCTTTTGAAAAATTTTATAAACAAAAAAACATCTTATGATTATAAAAATCTATTTGATGTATCCGAAGTGCTACATTTTTGCAAAATTTCTTCTATGCAAAATAGAATATTAAAAATAAGATGAGAAAGGCAATAATAATTTGTAATCTTTAATTTGGAAGTATCAAATTTATATTTATGAAAATAATTCTTAAATCAAAAAAAGATAACTATATTTGTACTTTAGCAATAGGGAAAAAATATAAACAAAACTGGGAAAAATATTCAAAGTCCAACTGGTTAAGATATTGTAAAAAACATAATATAGGCCTTATAGTTTTTTTTGAAAATTTAATAAATAAAGACAATAAAAATTGGAAAAAACCAAATTGGCAAAAATTTCTTATTGGATCTGAAATCAAAAAAAATAAGTTAAAAGTCAAAAATATATGTTTCTTAGATATTGATATATTAATAAATTATGCTTCAGCTCCAAATATTTTTAATCTTCATAATATTAATAAAATAACTGTTGTTTCTCAGAGAAATATATATGGAATGAATTTAGACTTTTTACACAAACAAATTTCATTTAATAGAAACCTTTATTACTCAAAGAAATATCCACTTGACTCAGCAATATTTATGAGCCCAAAGCAAATTTTTGAATATCATAAATTTAAAATAAGTAGAATTAAAGATGATTACTTTTGTACAGGTTTATATATTTATAACTTAAATAAATTTGATGATTTTTTTCGTTCTATATTTTTTAAATACTCTAAAGAATTTCATACATTAACTTTGGGAGAAGAACCTGTTTTGAATTATGAACTCCAAAGACTTAACAAAATTAATGTTTTAGATTATAAATTTCAAGCATTGTGGTTATATGAGATGGCCTCAAAATATGCTTTTTTATATGATCCAAAAATGAATAATGATATTTTAATAAAAAGATGTATTGAAAACTCTTTAATATCAAATTATTTCTTACATTTTGCAGGTTCTTGGGGAGAAAGTGAATATTGGAAATTAAGTAATAAGAATGGTGAAATTTTACAGTCACCAAGAGTTAAAAAATTTGTAAAATATTTAGATAAAAAAATATATGGAAAACCTAAAGGAAAAATACTACCTAAAAATGATTAAAAAAAAATATTTCATAATTTTATTTTTTTATGTGATATGTTGAATTTAATACATATCTTAATAATTATTCACAAGCCATATAAATATTTCGACTAAAATGAATTTAGCTTTTATTTTTGCCAGAGGAGGTTCTAAGGGTTTAAAGAATAAAAACGTCAAAATGTTTAATGGCAAACCATTAATTTTCTATTCAATTAATATTGCAAAAAAAATAAAATTAATTGACGATGTTTATGTATCTACAGATGATAGTAAAATCTCTGAATTATCAAAATCATTTGGTGCAAAAATAATAAAAAGACCAAAAAATTTATCTATGGATACATCTGATGAGTGGAAAGCTTGGCAACATGCTGTAAAATATATTTTAAAAAAAAATATCAAATTCAAAAAATTTATTTCATTACCATGTACTTCCCCACTTAGATCAAAAGAAGATGTTATTAAGTGCATTAAAAGAAAAAATAATAAGAATGATATGATCATTACATATTGTCAGACCAATCATAATCCTTATTTTAATATGGTAACCTATAAAAAAAATAATAAATTAAAAAAAATTCTATCTTTAAAGAAGAATATAATTCGACGTCAGGATGCTCCTGAGGTATTTAATATGTGCACAGTTGCTTACGTTACCTCTCCTTCTTTTATTATAAATAATAAAAATTTGTTTGATGGCGTTACTGAGGGAATTGAAATAGATAAAAACAGATCTATTGATATTGATGATATTTTAGATTTTAAATTTGCTGAAAATATTTATACTAAAAAAATAAAATGAATAATAAAACTATTGTAGTAACAGGGGCATTTGGAAAAATTGGTTTTGTCATAGCTTTATCATTACTAGAAAAAGGATATTTAGTCGTTTTAAGTGATATCAAGCTGAATCAAAAAAAATATAATTTATTGAAAATAAAATATAAAGACAATGTTGAATTTATAAAATCTAATATAACAAAATCTTTGGAGATAGAAAAACTTATTAAATTTACTTCAAAAAAATTTTCAAGAATAAATGCTCTTATACATTGTGCCTACCCAAAAAATTCAAAATTTACTAATCTTAATAAAAAAATAGATGAAAAAAATTTAAGTCTAACACTTTATAATCATTTAGGTGCAACAATAGTAATAACTCAAAAATTTTTAAATTATTTTCTAAAAAAAAATTCAGGAAAAATAATCCTTTTTTCATCAATTCAAGGAATTGCCTCTCCAAAGTTTGAGCATTATGAGGGAACCTCAATGCAATCCCCTATTGAATATTCTGCAATTAAATCAGGTATTATATCAATTACAAAATATCTTGCAAAATATTCAAAAAATAAAAATATTAATATAAATTGCATTAGTCCTGGTGGTATTTTTAATAACCAAAGTAAAATATTTGTAAAAAATTATCGTAAAAGTTGTCTAAATAAAGGATTATTAGATCCATTAGATATAACAGGCAGTGTTGCTTTTTTAATTTCTGATAATTCAAAATTTATTAACGGGCAAAATATTATTGTTGATGATGGTTGGTCATTATAGATAAAAATATTGTGAATACTTAATATTTTATATAAAGAATAAATATGGGAATGAACTTAGCATCATTTAAGCTGGCTCTAGAATTAAAAAAAAAGGGCATATTGGATAGTGTGAATAGTATAATTGATATGGGTTCTGCCGATATGAGAATTAGTTATGAAAATATAAATTTTTTATTCAATCAGTCAAAAATTGATTTTGATAAAAAAACATTTAATTTTTTAAAAAATTTCCCAAAAGGTAAAAGAAGATCAACTAAAATATTTTGGAATGCACTAGGCTTAAATAATTACGAATGTCTTGATATAAATAGTAAAAATAATTCACACAAGATAGACTTAAATTTTCCTTTAGCTAAAAGTAAACTAAAAAAACAGTACGATTTAGTAAATGACTTTGGAAACAACGAACACGTATTTAATGTTGGTGAAGCATATAAAACAATGTTCAAGCTTACAAAAAAAAATGGTCTAATTTGGATTAGACAATCAGTATACAATGGTAATGGTTTTTTTAATTTTGATAAAAGTTTTTTTGAGGGTATGGCAGTTGCAAATAATCTCTCTATTTTATTTTCTTCTTATATTGTCAAATTAAATCTATACGATGAATATTTAATACCATGCTCAAAGGAACTATTATCATCAATAGATTTAAATAAAGTTCATGGTATCGACATAACATACGTATTTAGAAAAAATAAAAATCAAGAGTTTAAATATTATTATCAATATAACTTAGATAATCCCAATGATACTTATGAAGTTCAATACCTTGAATATCCACATAGCAGTGAAAAAATGTATATCAAAACTAAAGAAAAAAAAGAATATATAAAATTAGCAAAAAAAGGCAATAAAGAAGCTATAGAATGGCTAAGGGCACTAGGAATTAGTTTTTAAAAAATGATATTTGGTTATTCCAAACATAGAAAAATAAAATGAATAATTATTACTTAAAAAAATCAATATTCAATGATTCAAATATTTGATAATTACTTTAATAGAATATTAAACTACAATTAATAGGTCTTATATTTTATGAATGTTTTTAGGTGCAAAAATTGTCTTAATTTGTCTACAAGGCCAAGAATAACTTTTGATAAAAAAGGGTGGTGCAACGCATGCCAGTGGATGGAAAAAAAGAAAAAATTTAATTTCAAACCGCGCATAAAAGAATTTGAAAATTTAATCAAAAATTTTAAAAAAAATAATGAAACAGTCTTTGATTGTATAGTTCCAGTAAGTGGAGGAAAAGATGGAAGCTATGTATCCTATATTTTAAAGCAGAAATTTGGATTAAATCCTCTCACAATTACTTCAAGACCTCCATTAACTATGGAAGTTGGTGAAAAAAATTTAAATAATTTTGTAAGAGCTGGTTTTGACCACATTCATATAACTCCCAATGAAGAGACTATGAGGAAAGTAAATAAATATGGCTTTATTGAAATGGGTTTTCCGTATTATGGATGGTTAATTTCTATTTTCACATCAATAATTAAAACGGCTATTCAATTTAAGATTCCACTAATAGTTTATGGAGAAGATGGGGAGATAGAATATGGTGGTTCAAAAGAAAATATTGATACATTAATTTTTGGCTCAGATTATATTGAAAAAATATATTTTGAGAGTGGATACAAAAAAGTAATGGACTCAGCAAATCTTACTAAACAAGAAATGTTTTGGTTTGAACTTCCAAAAAGAGGAGATGATTTTGATATATATATGACTCATTGGAGTAAATATGAAAATTGGGATCCCTATGAACATTATTTAGTAGCTAAAGATAACTGTGGTTTACAAGAAAGTGAAAAATCAAATTCAGGAACATTTACAAATTTTGCCCAAACAGATCAGGACTTATATGCCCTTCATACATATTTATGTTATTTAAAATTTGGATTTGGTAGAGCAACTCAAGATGCAGGTATAGAAATTAGAAGAGGTGCTATGTCAAGAGAGCAAGCAATAAACTTAGTTAAATTATATGATGGTTTATATCCTCATGAGTATATCGAAACTTACTTAGATTATTATAAAATGAATAAAAATGAATTTGATAAAGTATTAGATCACTGGGCAAATAAAGAAATTTTTAAAAAGGAAAATGGATTTTGGGTTCCAAAAATTGACTTATTTTTGTAATGGTTATTATTGTTGATTATTCTTTAAATAATATTTTTTCAGTTAAAAGTTCTTTAGATTTTATGAATATTAAATGTAAGGTATCTAATAATCCAGAAGAAATATCCAAAGCTTCACATATCATATTACCAGGTGTTGGATCATTTTATGCAGCGATGCAAAATTTAAAATATAACAAAATTGACAGAGCGATACAAGATGCTAGTAAAAAAGGTTCTCAAATTTTAGGAATTTGTTTAGGCATGCAATTATTAGCAAAAATAGGATATGAGGATGGTATTTCGGAGGGTGTTGGACTAATTTCATCAGAAGTAAATGAATTTGATAAAACTCTTATTGATAAAAAAAAAATTCCTCATGTAGGTTTTAATAATATTAAAATTGAAAATTCA
>MDTA01162653.1_pt1 | contig 12881 bp, 34 predicted proteins | sample 811151 | NCBI WGS metagenome assembly MDTA01 (sample SAMN05326648, study PRJNA326480) | marine metagenome | isolation source: seawater | place: Indian Ocean: South | collected 2010
AAGCGGAGACTTGAGGGCATATGCTCAAGTGATGAATGAAATAACCATACTCGAGGAAGAGCTGGTTCGACTCTGCGAAGAGAGAGATGAAAAGTAAGAACAGGTATCTAATAACCCAACCTGACCTTAATGCCCACGGCACTCTTCACGGAGGAATACTAATGAAGTGGGTCGATGAGGCATGCGGTATGGAAGCCAGAATCATCACTGGAGGTGTTTGCGCGACTCGGCATATAGGAGATATTAGTTTCTGGTCGACAGCTCGGTTGGGAGACATCTTAGAGGTCGAGGTGAAATACCTTTACCATGGAAAGACTAGTCTTACATTTAGCGCTGATGTTATTAATGTGACGCAAAGCGATGCGGTCGCTGCCTTTAAAAAAGTCACCTTTGTTGCAGTCGACAAGAACCACAAACCAAGAGATCATAGAAATGAAAGCAGTAGTTTTAAGCCTGTGTATCCTGACAGGTGTAGTTGATACAAAGAATGATGGTGTCGTCGTTCTAGAAGTATCTTCACCAGCTCAGAAAGAAGTAGAATATGTCACCTTGACAGGAGAGTTCTTTCCTCAAAACTTTAAAGAGGGAGAAAAGGTTTCTATCGCGACTTTCGTCGGAGAAGAACTTCAGGAATACTGTCAAACACCTTTGTAAAAGCGTCAATGTCTCCTTATTATTTAATTGCCTAACGAAAGGAGATCAACATGGCAACAATTCTAGAAAAAATCAAAAGCCTGAACCTCGATGATGATGCGATCGTGACTCTGACATGCGAAGAGGGAACCGATGTCTTTCACTTTAATGAGACAGAGATCGAAACAGCATTAAGCGAAACAGGCGTCGTAGAAAGTTTTGCAGAACTAATCTCTACTCCCGGCTTGAATGCAATGGACAGCTGGTCAGGAGACTCAATCATACAAAATCTGCGAGACCAAGACTTACTCGAAAGCTATGAAAGAGACGGCGATTTCGCAGGGTACTTAACTGAGGTCATCAATGAGAATTTTTATGATGTTGAATTGATTGATTATTCTACAGAGAAGTACGATCACAAGAGAGGGTTTACGACCTTGACTGCAACTGCGAAGGTTACTGTTGAGAATTTGATCGCGACAGCTCCGATGTTATTCGGGTGGTCGGCCACTGTTGATACCGACGCTGGTGTGTTAACATTAGAATAGCGTAAACAACTGGTCTTAAGCTACTATCCTTAAAATAGAAATGAGAGGCTGGTTATGGGAAATGAGAATAGAGACAGAGAAGACGTCAAGTCGATTGTGGAGAAGGCCCTCAAGGAGTTTTCTGAGGTTCAGGTCAATCTTTCATCAAGTTCAGCCCGCGAGGCGATTGCGATTAGGATTGCTTCAGACATATCCGAGAGGTTTTTACTGATGCCTGACAGTTGGCCCAACGATGCCAAGCGTTAGAGAGTGCGGAGACTGCAAGGAGTGCTGCACCCTTTTGGAGATTCCAACACTTCAAAAACCCCCGAGGAAGAAGTGCGAAAATCTTTGTGAGAAAGGGTGCAGCATTTATGATTCTCGACCTACAGAGTGTAGAACGTTTCAATGCTTCTGGAGTGAGGGTTATCTTAGCGAAGCTGCTCGACCTGATCGCAGCGGAATCATGGCGTACCACATCGACAGCCAGTTTGGGAATACCTTACTCATCCTTGAGCTCAAACCTAAGGCATTTAGGAAGAAAAGAAAACACAAGGAAAAGATGATTCAGTTTGCCGAATCTCGAAACACACCTGTCATTCTTTCAGACATAAAGGGAAAAGCGACAGCAATGTTACCATAATTTTGACATTCGTGCAAAAGTCCTCCAGACGTGGTACTATAGAAATATAGGGGATAGTACCCCACCCACAAGAGAGGAGGTCAAAGATGGCCAACCAAGTTAAAATCGGAAACAGGAATCTTAAACCAGGTGACAGAGTTGCACAAAGCCACTCTCTCCAGTATTTCACCGAGAAAGGTAAAGGCTTTCCCTGGAAAGTTGTTAGCACTTGGGATTGCGGTCGAATGGCTAAGCTGGAATGGGTTGGTTACAACAACGAGGAAAGTGGAAGCTATGCTCATGCAGTTCTTACCTCTTACTTGGTAAAGAAATAATGGTTTGGCTCGGAACACTTCAGTCAGACTCTTATAAGGGAGAAGTCAAAGAGGGCGATCTTATAGAGGCGAAACCCGGAATGCTTTTAGTTAATCCCCGGGGCTTGATGATAGTCTTGAAATGTGTGCTTGAAGGAGAGTCCTGGGAAGTCATGTACTTATCGAACAACTACATCACGACAGTTGATCGTATCGACATAAAAAGTGTGATTTCTTCTTGACATTCGTGCAAATCTGGGCTTTTATGTGGTATTATATAAATGAAGATAGGGGTAGAACCCCAAAGGAGTAAACTTCATGGAAATCGCTATCGGCTCTAAAGTTCGTTCTTTCGACTTTCACTACATGCGTGATCTGGATGGCCCTCGCTCTTGCTACATGGAGGGTGTCGTTACCGGAATCAAGAACGTCCGAGGATGCGACCGATACGTAATCGAAGTTACCCGGTGCGTTTCGGGTGGTAAGGAACACAACGATCACCCGTCGGTCATCATCCCTCCCGTGAACGGTACCCCCACAACGATGGGTCGGATCACCGATGGTGTGGAGGTCATCTAATGAAAGTTGGTGATTTAGTAATGGTAGAAACAAAGCACGGCGGAAGCAAGATGGGTACCCTCATGAAGCGATGGGGAGAAGCGATGGGTAACAAGGCTTGGGTTGTTTGGATCCCTGGTCATACCTGTCAGCGTACCATCGCATCAGATTGTGACCTAAAGTTGGTGTCATGAATATCGGTGATCTAGTAAAGTACATGAGTAGGCTAGTTCTTATTACTGGCTTTGATGAAGATTGGGTCTACGGTATTGAGCTTGATAACGACCGCCCTGAAGTTGGAAAGTATAAACCTCACGTCTTGGAGATGATCACATGAATGTTGGTGACTTGGTAAAGTTTCGAAATCCAAAAATGCACGTAGGAAAGACGTTTCTTGTCACTCATGTACGCTGCGCGGGAAGCCACATTTCTTTGATGGGGTTTCCAGAGAATCAAGTTTTTAAGACCGCAACTTTAGAGGTCGTGAAATGAAGCCTGGCGATTTAGTAAATTTTTACACCACTGCTTGGATCTTTAAAGACGCTGCACGTGAGTATAAGAATCCAGGTGTCATTCTTGAGGCAGATGACACTCATAGACAGATGGTGTATACAGTTATGTGGGCAGACAAAAGAGTCACAAGAGAACATGCAGGATACCTGCAGGGAGCGAAGAAATGAAAGTCGGTGATAGAGTTATTCATGTCGAGTACCCAACCCGCCCGGGTCAGATTGTCGCAAAGACAAAAAAGTGGCCGAGTCAACTACAGACCTTTTTGGTCAAGTGGGATACTGGTGAGGCCTTGTCACGTCACATTGAGGCGGCTTTGGAGAAGAAATGCAAGTAGGTGATTTGGTCATGAGGCAGCTAGATGGCCTTCCAGACTGGAAGCTCAAAGTGGCGGTGGAACAGTTCGAGAGGCTCGGGCACGGTGTTGTACTCTCAAAGCAGATGGGTGGCAGCAACCCTGTACATCCGTGTATTACGGTTTACCATCCAAAAACAGGACAGATTAACGAGATTGCCGAGTCTCTTATGAGAGTTGTCGGTAAATGAAAGGAAGAGAGGAATGTCGAGACCATTGTTGTCTTTGATAGAGCAAGAGCATCGGAGCAAGCTAAAGAAAGCGATCAGTACCGTCCACCGTGATCTATGTAGCGCCGTCACCGGTACACCTGTTAAGTTCATGTTCAATGGGAGGGTCAGGAAGGATAAATGCTTTGTCGTGGAAGGCAAAGTTCGTGCAGCACATTTCGATGATACAATGGCTGTAATGCTCACAATAGATTTTGAGAATCCAGAGACGGGAACCCAAGAAACAACTTCGCGGTACATCCAGGAGTTGAGAGTCTGATGAAGCTAGTAAGAGATTTGATCCCCGCTATTATCATTGAGAGCGGAGGCGATTGTGAGTGGCGATACACTGAGTCCAAAGAAGAGTACAGAAGCCTACTCGCTCAGAAGGTTTTTGAAGAGCTGGAAGAGTATATGGAGTCCGACAGCCATGAAGAAGCAGTAGAAGAAGCAGGTGATCTCTACGAAGTTATCTCAACGCTGCTGTCTCTCAGGGGTATATCTTTAGAAGATGCAAAAGAAGCCGCTTGTAACAAAAAAGGAAAAAGAGGTGGCTTCCAGTCCGGTATTGTGTTAAAAAGCTTCCGTCGAGCATAAATATCTTCATGTCAGAAACAAAAGCAATAACAGTGCTAACTTGTCTCATCATTATTTCAGGATGTACAGGATGGTTAGTTGGCACTGCGATCAGACATGTCTTTCTTGTTTGAGCTGTACAATTATAGAGCTTCTATTATCTTATAGATGAGAGGATTCAAAATGTTATCTCTACTGATTGTCGCTAGTCTAACAGCAATCGAATGTCCTAAATGGCTCCCTGGTACGAACCATGTTTTACCAGAAGGAGTGCAATTGTCACCCCAGCAGGAGCTAGAAAATAAGCTTAGGTGTTACTGCACTGTGGTGAAACAATCTGAGGAATCATGCCTGCAGAGCTACTCTAAGCAAGAATGCGAAGAGAGAACGAAGGCTTGGGTTATCTCAAACTTCCCGAACTTTAACCTGCAGCCAGGGCAGAACACTCCCCGCCGCGCATTGAGGATGATATCAATTGAGCCGTAAAAAAGGATACACGATAGCTGCGGTGGTTGCCGTTGCTACTCTACTTACAATTACAGCAACTATGCTTTGGTCGACTACGAGCGTAGAAAGTGAGATAGTTGCGAACACTTACAGAATATCTCAGGCTCGCAGCGCTGCGCACAGCGGGATGAGCCATTTTATTTCTTTACATTTATCTGATGAAGACATCACCGAAAGATTGCTTATTCCAGAAACTCAGCTTACATCAAAAACTGCTTATGAAGTTGAAGCTGTCTGGATTGACAATGACCATCTTGTTGTAATGAGCAAAGGACGTTACAAAGACGGCACCGAGACGGTTTTTGAATATCCCATGAGAGCTGTTTTCACTCCTGTAGGAGAAGCGCAGAAGAATGACCAAAGACAATAATAAAGCTTATTGGGACGCTTTGATTAGAGGCTTTGCTTGGCCGAATCAAAAGAAATCATCCCCAGTAGGGTGGTACGTACTTGCTGGGGTGGTTGCTAGTCTCTTTCTTATTGGTTTCTTGTAATCTGCTGCTCTCTCTTCTATATTTTATATTATAGGAGGAATCATGAGATACGAAACTATTGTAGAGATTACACCTGACGGCCGGCCGGCATTACGGTTGGTTATTGTACCTGACGATCTACCCCAGCACCCGCCAGAGTACGATGAGGAAAATCGAGTTATTATTATCCCACCTCCCGGCGAAGAAGAAGATCCCAACGTGATCACCTGGGACGTATGAAAGTTCTTATCAGTTCATGCGTGTTTGGAAACAAAGTTCGTTGGAACGGATCAGATAAACTTTCACAAGAAATAGTCGATTGGGCGGGAAAGATCGGGCTTGAGCTCGTACCAGTCTGCCCTGAACATGAACTTTTTGGTACACCAAGGAAACCAATACGTTTGCAGTCCGTAGAAGGTCAGACAGTGGCATCTATGGGATCAGATGATGTTTATCCTAAGCTGGTTAGCAAGGCTCAGGAAATACACTCTAGACACCCAGATGCGGTTGGTTTCATCGGTATCGCAAAATCCCCATCCTGCGGTCTCGCGGTTGGTGTCCGAAAACTGGGGACTACAATCAAAGCACCGATGCATTCTGAAACTTCTATTCCTACCACAGAGATCAACCAACTTAGGAAACCTCGTAACCGAATACTTTTCCTTGACAGGGTCGTGAAATACTACAGTCAGAAAGCGATAAACCAGGATTAGTTTCTGAAAATCGTGCAAAACCCACTCCAGTTTTGATATAATGATAACATGATAAAAGCTGGGTCACTAGTAAGAATCGTAGGAAGTCATGCGCAGATCTTTGGGACTATCATCGGTCCCTGGAAGGTCGACGAATGGTGGGAAGTTTTAACTCAAAGAGGTCAGGTTATTCACTGGCCCGAAAGCCAAATGGAGACAATAAATGGGAAAACAGTTCAATGATGACATCGAGCGTGCAGAGCGTTTTGTTCTTATCGTTGCCTGGTTAGGTATCGCTAGTAGCGTCGCTGTGATCGCCTATAGCATTCTGGGTATTTAACGATGGGATCTGAAGATAGCTTCAGGTACCTGAAGGTTGGGCATATCGTAAGGCCCAGAGAAAAATTCGCGCGGTTTGTACCGTTTGATGATAATACATTGAAGGATGGTCGTGAAGAGGAGACCTGGATTGGAATTGTGATTGATTTTGATGAAGGTGATCCAATCGTTTTCTGGGATGAAAAATATCATTCAGAGCTCGAATACGCACATCAACTGGAGGTGATAGGTGAAAGTTCGAACTAGTGTGCTAGATAATAAGACTATAGTCTTCGAGGTAGAACACGGTGATACCGGTCCTATTGTCGAACGATTGAATATTGAACCAAATGGCTTCGCTATCATGGGAGAAGCCGTCCTGATGCCTGTAGCAGTCGTCGACGGCCGGCAGATGGACGAGGAGTGGTTCACTTCGGATCATCTATTGGCTATTGAGGCTCATGAACTCGGGCATATCAGGATGGATTCTGTTGAGGAGCCAGTCGCTGAAAGGGAGGGGATTAGACTTCTTGACGCGGCCGGTTTCACAACTGCGGCCGGGCTTTTGCGAGAGAGAGGAGTTATATGACAGAAGAGATAAAAGTTGGTACAATCGTCAGGAGTTGGGCAACTGATTTTCTCAAAGAGTATAGCACTGGTATCGTAATACGAGTAGGCCAAACAGTTCAGGATGACCTGCCAAGATTCTTAGAGATCCTGTGGGATGACGGCCAAGTTGCTGGTGAGTTTGAGGATGAGCTAGAAGTGGTTCTTCTGTAATCTTCGACGAGATCTTATATTATAAAATGTGCTTTTAGGAAAACTAGTAGTAGTAAAGATGATGGATCGACCACCTGGGCCACCGAAAGAAGTAGTTGGTGTTGTGGTTGAGTGTCCACCGAAGATCAGAGGGATTGGACATGTATACGGAGTGCTCATTGCTGGTAAAATAGAGCAAGTGCTTGAAGAAAACGTTGTGAGGGTTCTAGATGATTAACAATATTGGTATTTTCCCGTTGACATGTGATAAGTACATCCCTACACGAGTGAAAGCTATCATGGCTACGTGGGGCAGCTTTTATCCTGACAATGTTATCTTTTTAGGAGACAGCGAGGTCAAAGATTCAGTGTCTGGCGTGGTGAGGCAGTTAGACTGCATGAATCCTAAAGACACCCACCCAGAATTGACTGAAAATCGCTACGAAGACGCGCCGCATAAGCTCTTTAACGCGCTAAGAAAGCTGCAGGACAGCCGATTCGATTGGCTCTTCTTTTGTGATGACGACACATACGTCAAGGTCCACCTTTTAGATGATTATGTCAGTGACCTGGAGAGAAGGGGCGACGTTGATCAAGTTTATTCCATGGACATGCTAGCTTGCTACGAAGCAGACCGCGATTTGTCATATCCGTCTGGAGGTGCGGGATGGTTAGTAAAAAGAGAGACCCTGCTTAAAATTGTACCTCACCTTGATAGTGTCCCATATTCTTCACCCGATCGATGGGGGGACGTGATGGTTGGTTATGCTATAAAGTCCGCTGGCTTAAAAGTAAAAGATGATGGAGTCTTTTTCGAGATGACAGAAGCGCAGGAGTGGAAAGAGTGGCAGTGGACGAGAGGTAAAACAGCAAAGCAACCAGCCATCACATATCACTACATGGCACCAGATAGAATGCTTGGTTTTCATGCCTTCTTGTTTGAAGAGATGCCTGAATACTATAAGAAAGAGTATTTCTCATCTTAATGACTCCGCCTAATTCGTGAAAAACTGCAATTTTACCCGTATAATAAGCTTGTAGAACACAAACACGGAGGAAGGCGCATGAAGTCTGTTTCTTTACTTACAACTAGCTTATTATTGTTAGCTGCTACAGCAGAAGCAGCTGATCATGATGAGCGCCTTAATTACACTGTCAAAGTTCTTGGGTCAAGCTTCGCAAAAGCAACCATGTACTCTTCTGACAAAAAGATATTCGGAGAAATCAAAACGAACAAGAAGTGGGATGCGATCTTTTTGATGGATAATAAAATCGCTAGTGTTGTTGATGAGCAGTTCTTCCCTGTAGAGACCGAGTTACAGCTTTGTACGAAAAAGAAAAATTATTCCTACGAAATCGCTTTCGGCGAAAAAATGATCAAAGTCCTGAAAGCCATTAACGGCACGAAGTACAAGAAAGTGAAAAAGTGCAGACAAAAAACTCATGACCTCATGAGTTGGATTTACAACATTCGGAACAAGGTGGGTGACAATAAGACTACTAGCTTTAAAGTGTTTAGCGGCAATAAGCTTTATGATGTTAATGTGAACCCACTTCCAGAGGAAGAGATCTTGACCCCTCTTGGAGTGAAGAAAGCAGTCCCATACCAGATTGTGGTAACCAGGCCCTTGAAGTTCCGACAAGAAATCACGATGTGGTTCGAGACCCAGGGAAATCACATCCCGTTAAAAGCTGTAGGCACTGCAAAGCTAGGGAAGTTTGAGATTATGATTGAAACCGTTGAAAAGAGAGAAGTGAAAGATGTACAGTTACAGTGATGTAATGATGAGTGTCTTTGGAATCACTGGTGTTATTATCGCAGCCACCTGGCTCGCAGTAAGGTTGACACAAGGCAGTAAGTGAAAGGTTCAAGATGCAATACAGGATTGAAATGATACACACAGCCAAAAAATATGCTGCTGTGACTGTTGAAGCAGCTACGGAAAAAGAAGCGATTGAGACAGCAAAGAACATCAAATGGGAAGAATTTGATGAGCGCGAGACTGCCGACGCAACTTCTTGGGAAGTGCGAGATGCTCGAAAGTGGTATGAGATATTACTCTCCATCTTTCAAGGACGTTAAGTCATGGATGGCGCGTTGCTGGCATTTCAGATGGAAGAAGTCCTTGATGCTATAAAGTTGGTTATCTGCGGACTAGTTTTGTTAGGCGGTATTGGGTTGTGGATCCACGCGACATACTTCAGAAACAGTGAGTAGTTGTAACTTCATGCTAAAAAGTGACTACATCAGGAGAGAACATGAGAACACCTTGCTCCTACAAGGCTTCATTTGCGTGAAAGAAGAATACGGTGTTCAGACGTGGGCCGACATGCAGGGAACGGGATCTGATATCTTACACCTTGTGTCTAATTACCCGCTATATGTCGATGAGTTCGGAGCTCTCTCTCCCGGAGATGCTGAACGTCGGGGTGCAATCTATTTTCTTATTGATCGTGGGCAAGAGCTTCGAACCGCCTGGGTGAGTAGGGCAATTGCATTCAGTCGGAGTGAATAAAGAAACTGCCGGCTTTATCAGTACAACTCTCTCTAAACAGTTAAAATACAAAAGTCAGGAGGTATTAGTGGCAATTGAAAATAAGAATCGCACGGCTGAAGAAGACGCTTCGATTAATGTAGCGGAAGAAAGTCGAGAACAAACCTGGAAGTCTAAGAGTTACATGGGCTCTATTTTTGTTGGGGACTTTGACATGACGATCCCCACCCGTAACAACGTCGGTTTCCCAGAGCAAGACGCTAACGATAAGGCTATTGGTGATCAAATATTACACGACATAAAAGCTTGGGCCGACAATAATTTGGACGGTGATTTTATCGACAGGGAAGAAACTATCCCTGGTCACGTCTGGAAGGGGCTTCGAGACTTGAATTTGTTCGCAATAAAGATCCCCAAAGAATACGGTGGTCTAGGGCTTTCTCAAACAAACTACATGAGGATTCTAAGTTTGATCTCAAGATATTGTGGGTCGACAGCCGCGACTTTGAGTGCGCATCAATCTATTGGAGTACCTCAACCCATTAAGCTTGCTGGGACTAAAGCTCAAAAAGAGAAGTGGCTTCCCAAATTTTCTGAAGGTTGGGTATCAGCCTTTGCCTTGACTGAACCGAATGTCGGATCTGATCCTGCCAACATGGCTACTGAAGCTGTACTAGATGGCGATGAATGGGTTATAAATGGCGAAAAACTGTGGTGTACTAACGGCGTTGTTGCAGACGTCATTGTTGTCATGGCTAAAAGTGGTACTAGGGTGACCAGTTCAGGAAAACAAATTAACGAGATCTCAGCCTTTATCGTAGAGACAGACACCCCGGGCGTGGATGTAATGCATAGATGCAAGTTCATGGGGATTAGAGCAGTTGAAAATGGGTTGATCAAGTTCACGAACTGTAGAGTCCCTGCTGAGAACCTCATCGGAGGGCAAGGAAACGGCTTAAAGCTCGCTTTATCGACTTTGAACGATGGTAGACTCTCAATCCCAGCAATCGCGGCCGACAATATCCAATATGTTTCAGAATTTTGTCAGAGATGGGGTAAGAGTCGTGAGCAGTGGGGTCGTAACATCGGATCTCATGAACCAGGCTCTGAAAAGATCGCCACTATACACTCATCTGGTTATGCAATGTCTGCGTTTTCAGACTATTGTGCATATCTTTCCGATGAGGGAAAGCAAGATATGCGAATGGAGGCAGCTGCGGCGAAGATGTTCAATACAGAGCTGCTATGGAGTGTGATGGACACTGCACTCCAGCTTCGAGGTGGGAGGGGATATGAGACGGCTGAATCTCTCAGCGCCAGAGGAGAAAACGACATCCCAATTGAGCGGATGCTTAGAGATGCAAGAATCAATCGTATCGTAGAAGGTACTACAGACATTATGCACTTGTTCCTTGCTCGTGAAGCACTTGACTGGCATCTGTCAAATGCAGGACCACTATTCAGCAGAGCAAGCATGTGGACGAAACTAAAGACAGTCGTAAAGTGTGCTGGTATCTATTCTACTTGGATCCCGAAACTTCTAGTGCCCAGCTTCTTCCGAAGATTCAGAAAGTTTTCTCCATCCTTGAGGCCTCACCTGCGTAAAATTGACGCAAGGTCTAAGAAGCTCGCCCGAACTCTTTTCACCCAGATGTTGATTCAAGGCCCGAAGCTAGAAATGAAACAAAACACGCTTGCAAGATTGGTTGACATTGGGACTGAGCTAGCTGTATCCGGCTTAGTAGCTGCCAGAGTACAGGGAGAAATTCAAGGCGGTAATAAAAAGAACTTAACTACAGCTGAGTATTGGCTTAAGACAAGCTTGAAAAGGATCGATGCGCTGTTCAAGGATGTCTGGAGTAACGCTGATAATGACGCAACAAGACTAGCAGCTACTCTTATGAAAGAAGCTGAGCTTCTTCCAGAGGTCAGCACTGCTCACCTCACACCGATCACTACTGACAGGGGTCGTGATATTACGAATGGCGTACCAAGAAGCGGACAAAAAGTCACTTCTCTCAACTACCCGATCTATTCTGACGATGAGTACAAAAATATGAAGGTACCCCTTCTGAAGACTATTGCGAAACAACGCGGGATTAAAGGTTATTACCGAATGAATAAGCTCGCTCTAGTTTCAGCTTTGACACGTGAAGGCGGGGTATAAGTGCACGACGCATCAGATGAAGAATGGTATCCAATCACTCTTGAGTTCACAATCCCTGGCACTAACGAGTTCCATAGGATTGACTGCCTTGATCCCAAAGAGGAAGCAGATGCGCTTGACTGGATGCGATCTCAATGTGGGGACGACTTCGAAGACTTCGAGTGGAAGTGAGAGTATAGTTAATAGTATGATTACTTTATCTGACGCAGCTGCAAAGAGAGTGAAAGAGATGATCAAGGATTCTGATCATGTTGGTCTTCGTCCTGGTGTTCAGGGCGGAGGCTGCTCTGGGTTTTCCTATACCCTCAAGTTCTCCGACGGTGCAAGAGAAAATGATAAGGTCATTGAGTCTAAGGGTGTCGCTCTTCACATTGATAAAAAGAGTTACCTCTATTTGATAGGAACAGAGATTGATTACGTTGAGGAAGACCTACAGGCGGGTTTTAAGTTCGTTAATCCTAACGCTAAGAGAACTTGCGGATGCGGAGAGAGCTTTTCTGTATAGTTAGCAGTGAACCTATAATCCACAAACTATGAAATGTCAACCTACAGGCCATTACCTGAATTTCTAGAGATAAGACGGTCTTCTATAGATGGTCATGGTCTTTTTACGACTGAAGCTATTAGAGAAGGCACTGTCTTGGGAATCACACATGTGAAGGATGATAGGTTTCCTGATGGATACATTCGTACTCCCCTTGGAGGCTTTTTCAATCATTCTGATGACGGTAATTGTGAAGCCTTTATTGATGGCGACTACATAAAACTAAAAACAATCAAAGACGTGTTACCAGGTAACGAGCTAACTGCGTTTTACTGGCTCTACGACCTTAGCGTGTAAAGCCGGCTGACATCTGATATAATAAGGTATGAGCGGGAGTAGCTCAGTTGGTAGAGCATCACGTTGCCAACGTGAATGTCGCGGGTTCGAGTCCCGTCTCCCGCTCCACCTTATTTGACATTCGTGTAAATCCCGGGCTGAATAGGGTACAATAAAGAAGTACTTAGTAAGAGGAGATAAATGAAAGTCATAAAAGTAGCCATAGTCATGTTAGCTGGACTTTTCTTGATGGCGCCGGCAAAAGCAACACCACCAGAGAAGTTTGATATCGCAGTCCAGCAAGCTAATGGCAAGGTATTGGTCACCATCACACCAACCGGTGACT